>Ga0315901_10000363_pt1 | contig 67696 bp, 86 predicted proteins | sample LakEriMetagenome_10_FD_203761 | JGI IMG/M metagenome (GOLD analysis project Ga0315901, IMG submission 203761) | Freshwater fungal communities from buoy surface, Lake Erie, Ohio, United States - Buoy 2 MA116 | ecosystem: Environmental > Aquatic > Freshwater > Lake | place: USA: Lake Erie, Ohio... | reverse complement strand
TTGAAACTGCGGTATCATCTAATAAAACGTAAGTTGAATTGGCAATAGCAATACTGGATATTGTTGGTCCCGTAAATGAACTTAATGTAGTTGCTTCAATATTGACCGATGTAATTTTTTGTGTCATGCGTATGTTAATCCGTTAATTTTTGTTGCAAATTGTCCGTCTGACGTTCTTACAACAAAACAAGTATAATTTCCTGCGGCTTTTGCTGGTAGTTGTACATTAATTGTAGTTGAGTTCACATATGTTACTGATGTTGCAGCAGTTGTACTTTGAATTCTATTTGTTCCTGTTGGATCCAAAAACACCTGCATTGGACTGCTAAAACTTGTTCCTACTATTTGTACATATCCACCACTTGTAGATATTGTTGTTGCTCCAGTGGCAACATAACTACTGTTCGTTACAGTAATTGAAGTTATCTTTGGTCCTGAGAATTCATCAATTGTTGTTTGTTCAAAGTTACCACTGTTGACGTAGGTTGTCATACCGTACTGAGCACCCAGCTGGTCGTTTCTTCATCCCAATAGTATCTTTCACCATCTGTTGGGTATGGTGTTGGTGCTTCCCACAAACAAGTGGTTTCATTCAATACCCAACTATTAAAAGGTTTCGGTGGTATAAATGCATCTCTTTGTGCATCATACGTATAACCAAAACCTGCATAATTTTTTCTCATAGTTCCGTTATATGATGTTTGTTTCCATCGTGTTTCTTCACCATACAACGATTTACAAAACAAAATACCTTTTGTTTCATTCTCTTGGCCGTCCATCATTAATTCATTATTATGAACGACGATAACTTGAATAACTGTGTTGTTTTCATCCAATTGTGCAAAATGTGCCATCTTTTCTCCAAAAAATTAAGACCAACTACCAACAGAAATATTGGAACCGGCAGATCCAACCTTAGTTAATTTAAAATAACTTCCTATAGCTACAGTATATGCGCCGCCAGGAGCGGCACTCAAAGAATATTGTGGTATTAATGTACCTGCTTCATTAACACTTAAACTTCCTCTTATAGTTATTGCTATGTATGTGCCAGCAGAAACTATTGCGGATAAAATCTGAGTTGTAGTTGTTCCTTGTATAAAAGAATGTAAACCATCGGTTGTTGGAGCTGCTAAAAAACTAGTTGTATTGTATTTGAATGAAGATAGATAAGCTACATTATTAAATGTTGCGGTTCCACCAAAGCCAATAGAAAAGTTATGAGATGTAGTTCCTGCCGTTTTTGACAGGGCATACAATCCTTCTATTTCATATTGTGTGTTTGTTTCCAAATTAGCACTAACACCAAAAATACTTTGAGCTCCAGTTGCATTGGAACCAACTCTAGTAGAATTTAATCGATATAGTAAAAATTCTATATTTTCTTGAGCTGAAGTCAATCTACCTTGATCATTAACTACTATAATAGGAGATGTTCCTATACTTCCATAAGTTCCAGCAGTAACACCACTAGCACTAACAGCGGTATTTGCTGTGTACATTAGAGCATTTACAGTGTTTACACTTAGATCCTGTATTTCAATTGTAGTATTTGAAATATTGTCGGATGTTATTCTAGTTAAAGGCATTTTATGTCTCTATTACTTTTTCTCAGGAATCTTTGTGCCTTCTAGTTTCTTATGAACTTTGATAGTTTTGCACACTTCTTTTTCTTTTTTAGTTTTGTTGTCATATTCTTTGACACAAACTTTCTTTTCTTCTGCTGCATATACTGATGTGGCAAGAAATAGCGCAATTGCTAAAGCGAATAGGTAATTCATTTTGTATTTTCCTTTTTAGTAAATTTTTCGGATGCGGTAAACCCTAAACCACCAATAACAATATACATCATTGTTTCGTAGGTACTAGGGTTTACTTTTCTTTCAAAAAACATTTCTGCAATAAACCCCGTAGCAAGAAGTAAAAACGCTAGAAACGTAATTACTCTCTTGCTACTTGGATTATTTTCACCCTCTCCTGAGAGCATCTTGATTAATAGACTCATTATTTTTCAGGATGATCTGGTTGTGCAGGCGCTTCTTTACCACCGAATCCCGATGCAACAGCAGGAGCAAAACTATTTAACACATCGTCCATTGCAGATTCAAACGGATTTGATGGTGTTGATGCACGAGCGGCGGCTGCTTCACTTAAAGTTGGTTCAATTCTTTTCTGTGACGGTGATGGTGGTGGCGAAGGTGGTGGTGTATATGGCTTGTTAGCAGCATCAAGTGCTTTTGCTCTCAAGTCTTTGTCATCACCTGCCAACATAATACCTGATAATGTACCAGTTAAGAATGTTGCAATTGGAATAATTAACTCAAAGAATTTATTATCCACAGGACTCATACCATTCATCGGCTGAGTAACAAAAATTAAACTGTATAATACTACGAAAACAATACCAAATAGTGTTAGGCCTAAAACGACACCAATAAAGAATTTTAATCTCGCATTTAATTCTTCAGTTGTATATCTTGGTCCTTCCCATATATCCTTAATCATTTACATTCTCCTTTTTTTGGCATCTGTTGTGCAGGCTGTGTTATATTATTATTTCCTGGTAATCCTCCAACTTTATCTTTTTCGTATGGAGTCAAATCTTCAGGACAAGTTCCGTTAGCACTACAATAGGGTTTTTTACATTCTTTCTTTTCCCAATTATCTGGATCTTGGCAAGGGTAACGATAGTTTTCCTCGCAAGCAACCAATAGTGGTAGTATTAGAAGTGCTAGATATTTCATTAGTGAGCTCCTAGAACGTGAAGGGCATGTTCATAATGTTTCTTGCGATCTTCAAGTCCTATGGTGCCACCATTAATTCTCTTTGTCATTGTGAGAATATCATTCTTATCAGCCCATTGATTAATATTATTTGTTTCCCAGAACCAACATGCAGATTGTGCTGCGCCTTCAAAAGTTTGTGTATACTCTGCTGCTTCTTCAGGAGAAATCTCCAGTGATGCAGCAAACCAAGTATAGTTTGTTTTACCAGTCAATTGAATTAATCCACGACCACGATATTTGTAGCCGTCACCAGATGCTTCGTTACCATTACCCATACGATCAGCATAGATTTTGTTTGCAATCTTTTCAGGTTTCTTTTCATATGCAGCAGCACTTGCATCATCTGGAAAATATTTTCCAAATAATTTACGTAGTGTTGCGGCTTTGTAATTCAAATTTTCAGTTAAGAAAATAAAATTACCAGATTCGTGAGCGCATTGTGCAATGAATGCTGCAATACGTTGTGGTGTATTGATTTGATAATCTGGCAATAATTGACTGAGTGCATTGTGCCACTGGTCAATATATGGATTTTTTGGTAATAATTGTTTTAGTTGTTGTTTTGTTAGTTCCATTGTTTACTCCAATTTATTTTATACTTTCAAAAATCTCTTTTTGTTTTTTGTGCCACTCGTTCCAACCTTCAACTTTAATAACACACTCATGGTAAGTAGTATAATTCTCAATCACAGTTTTATGCAAATCTACGATAGAAACTTGTTCACCTTCAATTTTCTTTAAAGTGGCACAATTTTCTTTTAACGATTGTGGTGCTTCAGGAAACTTTGCAACAACTGGTACAGTAGTGGAACAACCAGTTAATAATGCAGTCAATAAAATTAGATATAGTTTCATTTCAACTCCACAGCTTTATTATGTTCTTCTATAATGATTCTTGGTATAGGACAATTTTTCAAAGCATCTTGTAATTCTTTTTGCTTTACCATAAATTCCTGTTTCTGTTCTTCAGTCATGTCTTTCACAATCTCTACAGTATCACCTTTAACTAATCGATTAATATATTCGATTTGTATCTTACCTTTTTCTCTTACAACTTTTGTTTTTTCTACAATTTTAGTTTCTATTTCTGTGTTGACTTGTTTAGACTGTTCTTCTGCAAGTCTTACTTTTTCTTGCATTTCTTCGACACGAGCTCGCCACTCTTTCTCTACACTAAATCCACCTTTCCAATAAAGGCCTATACAGAAAAATACGATTGACGCATACTTAATGATTGTTGCATATGAGCCAACAAATGGAATTTTACTTCCAAAAAATCCTACAACAACACCAACTATACTTGCAAACAATACGGCATTAATTATAAATTCTAGAAATGCTGTAGGTAAAAAACTAAGAAGCCACATTTGCTTTCCTTCTTATAAAAGCCATTAAAGGTATTAAATTTCTTTTTTTCTTATTTACACCAGGTTCACCTTGAGGACCAACACCTATTCCAGCAATGACACCACCACCGGCATTGTTTGTGGGCATATCTTCTTGTATTGGCTTACACTTTTTATCAGTGCTACACCAATACATTCCTTCGCCACATTCTTTTTTAAATTCATTACTCATTTAATCTCTCTTAACACTTCGGCTATTTTTAAATCTACAGGTATATCAGAAGATAATACATCTTGTCCTTTTATACCTTTTACCACATCTGGCATACAACTTAAAAATATAAGGTATGTTTTTAAAATAGGTTGATCTTCTTTGGACATCTTAAAAAATAATAATCTAGTCAATGCTTCAGCACCAAAAACATTATATAAAACGACTAGATGATTTAATACTAGAAGTTCTTTTATTTCACCTATTTTTCGATACCTTCGAAACAACCTTTTTAAATAGTTGAATCTTTTCATATCTTCTTTAAACTCACTCATGATGCAATTAGGCTTATCATAAATCTTCATTGCATACATCAGTATATTTTCACTAGTCAAATTATCAAACAGCATTATTTTTCTTTTTAAATACCGTCAGATAGTAATTCATCCATACGTTGATCATCTCCAAGTTCAGCATAAAATTCATAAACCCCTTTATCATTCATAAAATATAAAATATAAACATTAGAATCTAAATCATCAAAACCAAACTGATTAACTTCAATTACCAGTTCATCACCTTCACGATCAGGTTCATATACAGCAGGTAAATCAAAACCATATCTATGTAAGGTTTTTCTTATCTTCTGTATACCCTGATCGGCAGTTAATATAATTTCATTTAATTCATTTCTTAAACGAAAATTAACTTCGGTAACAACATTCGGGTTGAGGACCGAAACAGAGTCCTCACCCGAAGGTTCATGTGCATCAATCGCTTGACCTTTTTGTATCGTTCCTATTACTTCTGAGGAATCGATAGCATCATCTTCATATCTCATTATTACGGTGCCAATAGAGTATCGTCAGCGCCATCACCGGAGATTGAACCCATAGCAACTAAGCACTCATACTGTACACGACCTGCACGACCACCAGATCCTTCTTTACGTAAGTTCCAACCAGCTAATACACCTTTCGAAGTACCTTCTTGACCAGTTAAGACTGGTGCAACAACAGCACCTGTACCACCAGCACCACCAACTGTAACGGTTACGTCGGAAGAATTATATTGTTCACCAACTGTAGTAACCAATGTACTACCAACACCCATAGAAAGTGTAGCCGTAAATCCTGTACCAGCAACAGTAGTGTTGGATGTAAATGGATTATTAGTTAGTGTTGGTAATGCTGTATAGTCACCTGCTTGTGTAATGCTAACCGCAGTAACATTACCACTTCCGTTGACTGTAGTTATAGTAAGTGTCGTTGCTGTACCTGTACCACCAGTTGCAGTAAATACTTGACCGGCTACATAACCTGTACCTGCTGCGGTGATTGTTACACCTACAGTTTTTGCATTAGCAATAGCTACTGCTTGAACAGTATTAGCACCAGTTATACTTAAAGTCGGACGAGCAGTGAAACCCGAACCAGCTGAAGTAATAGTCAATGTTGCAACATTACCTGTTCCAGATTTCTCCGAAGCGGAAACACCAAATACACCAATCGTTGCACCTGGAACAAATGCATCGGCGGTTGTATTTGTGTATAAGACATCACCATTAGCGGAGACACCAAGTCCTCCAGCTACTGCATATTTTGGTGCGCTAGTATTAGCGTCTGTGTTTGACCATAAAGGCATTTTATTTCTCCTAAAAATTGTTTTACTTGTTATTTATGTTAATGATCTCTGTCATCTCTGGTTTTTACCATTACTGGATTTGGTTCAAATTTATCGTCTGGATTAGTTTTTTTCTTAACTAACTTTTTGATAATTTCAGATTTGCGAGATTCTGAAATAGTTTCTTCGCTAACTGATTTCCAACCACCACCCATTTCTTTATATTTCTTTGCAGCCCAACCATTTGCGTAGGCTGATGGATATACATCAAACTTAGCTTTTGCTTGTGCTTTGGCCTGAGCCCACTTTTCAGGTGAAGTTGGAACATTCTTTTCTTCTAACTGTTCCATTTCTTCCTTAACGTGTCCGTACTTCTTTTTATACCAGTTAGGCATACCACTCTTTTGACGGAAATATCTCACTGTCGCAGAATCATTTGCTTGGTCACGGTATTTGTTTTCTGCGGTTGTGTTGTGACTTTTCATTGCTTCTGCTGCTTCATGTGCATCTTTAGCAATGTGAATCAATTCAGCATCCGTTTTCTTGTGATATTCATGACCCTCTAATGGATGGCGCTGTGATGGGCGACCTTCAGAAAGTTCAACTTCTTCTTTACGCATAGCAGACTTGATTCTATCTTTTAGACTTGCGGCGTGTTGTTTGGTAACCATACCTTTTCTGGCACCCTGTGAGGCGACTTGTGCTTTAAGTCTTGTCATCAAACTGCCCGATGAATATGGCTTATCTGAAGTTGCTTGCTTCATGCCTGTTGATCTGGGATTTTCGTGATGATAGTCATAAGAACGACTGCTTTCATCATCAGGATCAGTAACTTTTTTTGCTACTGAAGTTGAACGCCACTTTGCTGCTTCGTCTATTTCCACTTCTTCTTTGTTGTATTTCTTTTTCAAATACTTGTCAACCTTACGTTCATATTCACCTTTTGGTTTCTTAGGAACAGGTTTGGCATGTGGTGAAGGAACATAAGATTCGACTTTGTATTTCTTTTTGATTTCAGATTGCTTTGAAAGTCTTTCTTTATCATCTTCAATATCATAAGATTTGCCTAATTCTTTATAGTAATCGGGATGTGGCAAACCAGATTTTTTACGCAATTTAGAATGTGTATCTGCGACAGATTCATTCATTTCTGCTGTCATGTAATTCGCAACGGTTGAAATATAATCTTCTGCTACAGTAATTTTAGATTGCACCCACTCAGGAAGATTATCAGCATCTTCAATCATATCGTGCAATCTTTTAGCATTCGCAATGATAGAACGCAAGTCGGATTTAGCCATATCACCTTCACGGTCATATTCACCCTCATCATACTTGTCTTTCTTTTCTTCTTGCATAGCTCTTTTCTTTACATGTTTTACTTGTTGATCCCATTCTTTTGTGCCAACAGTATAATGTTCCTCATCATCTTTTGATCCACCAATTTCAGGTTTATCATGTTGAGGGTCCAATTTAGCAAATCGAATGGATTTAAAAACATCCGAAAACTTTTTCATAGTTAGTCCTTCATCGCGTTTTTGGTTGCAGTAGCATACATTACCGACTTAGCATCATCACCATAACGATCTTTGAAACCTTGAATGCCTTTTTTCATTGACTTTACGATTTTCTCACGTTTGTCCATTTCAGCATCAGTCATTGAACGCTCATCAATTGTATCGATTTGAACACCATTGATTTCATCAGCATCATACATTTCAAGTTCAACTTCTTCCATTTTTACACCTTGTGATGCTGCTTTAGCAATCTGTTTGTCATTGCGAATTTTACCTTCAGATTTTGCTTGAGCAATTTCAGCTTCTTTTTTATACTCATCGTTCGTTGGTTCTTCGATCATTAAATTTTCTACCAAAGATTCTGCGCCATGTTGTCTGTAAATGTCCAACATCTCTTTCATAGTCTTTGCCTTTTTCTTTGGCATATCATCTGCATCATCTGGTTCTGCTTTGTACTTACGTGAGTAAACTGTGCCAGTAGAAATTTTCTTTTTCTCGAAAGAACTTTGACCGGCAGCCATACGTTTTTTAGCATCTGCTACAGTTGGAAAAGCTTCGTCCATTTGTTCAACTTCTTCTTTCTTCATAGATTTTTTCAATGCATGTTCAGCACTTGTTGCCCAAACATGATGTGGTTGATCTTTGTAGTTAGGTGAACCCATGTGTGTAGGATTATCTTTTTTTGCTTTACCATCTTTAACAGCATAACGGTCTTTGTTATAAGCATCTTCTTCGTTCATTTCAACTTCTTCATTCTTTTTACCATAGTAATTGTCTTTGTAGAGGCGTGATGTTGCTTTACGTAAACCTTTTGAACGGTCTTTTGATTTGTCACCAATTGCTTTGTTGACATATGAACTAATCATTTTTCTACCTGCTGATGTATCACCAACTTCATCGATTTGTTCAACATCTTCTCTTTTTAATTTGCTATCAGCCATTGAAGGACCTACAGCAATACGACCCATAGCTTTTGCTTTGTTTTTAGCACTGGAAAGAACTTCACCAGCCACATGTCCTAAAGCACCACCAATTGCAGCACCGACTGGTCCACCAGCAACAGAACCTAGAGCAGCACCTACACCAGCACCCTTAACACCTTCTTCTACTTTTTTCTTACTACGAAGAAGTTTAAAGTCGTGTGCATCAACTTTACCATTCTTATTGGCATCAATCTTGTGTTGATTACCTTTAAGTTCTTCATTGGCCATAATTGAAACAACAGCACCTTCAACGCTGTTTCCATTTACAACGTTTTTAGTTGGTTCTGTTTTAATTTGTGCTGCTGCAGCAGCAATTTCTTTTGTTAGTTTGTCTTGAAACATTTTAGTTCTCCTGATTTAGTTTTTGTTATCTTGTGACTTCTTCCCAATCCATCGATGCGTATATATCAGAACCATTAACTGATGCTGCCACACATAATGTGAGTTCGAAGGGTGTATTGGTCAATCCATTTCTTTCTAATTGAAATTTGAATAGTGCTTCTCTAAGAATATCCACTGGTATAGAACTTTGTGTAGTAGAAGTTGTAAAGCCCGATGCTAATATTCTTCCACCTGAAATTGTTGCGGCATCTAATTTATATTCAACAGCCGAATTATCTCCTGCACTTACCCATGTTCCACCTGTTGTTGTACCACCCGCCCTGAGTTGCCAGTTATAATATGAGTTGTTAGTTAATGCTAATAAAGATAGTGCAGTAATAATGGCAATCGCATCTAATCTATCCGATTTCAATCTCAAAGAAATGAGATTATAATATGTTCCAGCAACGGCCAAATCAATTGGGCTAGTAACTGGTGTGCCTACGGCTTGCTGCGATCCAAGCAACTCATATCCACCTTCAGATATAACGGTTGAACAAATCTGTTTTAATGTAGAATTACTTGTTGTAATACCTGTGTTCTTGATTTCATAACGCAACGGTAAAGATGCCGTTGTCATATAAGGAACCAAATTCTTATTATCATTATGAAATATATGAGCAGGAACCATTTTACCATCAACCACAAATCCACAACGAACATCACCAACACCCAACCATTCAATATCCATCCAAAGAATATTAGTTTTACTTACATCGATGCCGTTAGTATGTTCAGCACCACCACTTTGAGATGAATAACCCGTGCCGACAAACTTGTCTATATTCCAATCTGTTTGTGTAACTTTTGTTTCTGTAATTGTCCCTGATGTATTACTTCTCAGCACAAAATAGTTTGCTGTTCCATCATTCTCAAGATAGATACCATTCTCAGCACCATAATAACCAACTCTCTGACGAACATTTGCTTTAGGTGTCTCCATAGCAAATGACGACATCATCAACAAAGACTTACCTGGTTGATATGAAAACACTCTTGTTGTCTCACGAATGACTTCGGCATTTGCTGTAGTTCCCACAGTCATCGCAATCATACTTTGATTGTTTACAAAAGCATATGAACTATTTCCTTCTGTATTTGATGTTGACCACAGTCCGTTGTCAGTAAAACGGTGCGAACTATCAAAAAGAGTAAATGGTTGTGATAGACGAAGGCGACCAAACGCATCTGTCATTGTGCCCGATGGTGTAAGACGATCAGACATCATATTCACTTCATAACGAGTGAATACTTGTCCTGAATCTATCTTGTGTAAGTCGGTTCTAAATTGTGCCACTTAGCAATTCCACTTTCTCAAAGATAATGCTTTTCTTGTTGGACGACCTTTTTCATCCTTCATAGGACCTGGCATACCACCCATACGAGCGCAAAATGATTTACGGCGATTCGCTGCTTTACTTCCTGGTTTTAATTTTGATGGTGGTGTAGTCACAGCCATTGACAATTTTGAACCAGGATTTTCACGGCGATAAGAAGCAATACCTTTACGATTTAATCCACCTTCAGGATTTTTTCCTTCTTTACGTTGCCATGCGGCAGATTCTTCCAAATCTTCATTTATTTTGGCAGCTTTTAGAATACCACGAACTAATGGTGCCTTTAATTGCTTGTGACGAGGAACAGGAATATGATGCTTAGCTTCTGGATGAGTAAACACATCGTGACCACCGGATGTTCTAGTTAATTCCCAACCAGATTTTCTAAGATGCTTATGTACTGCTCTAGTGTCCATATTAGCACCAGGCATTTCATCAAGTTGTTCTTCTTTTACACAAGAACCTGGTGAATAAGGTTTTTTACCAGGTACAGGTTTATGACCTGGCCAACATCTCTCTAACATTAATTCTTTAAATGTTTTCATCCTATCGGCCTTTTTGCTTTGAATGTCGTTAAATTAATACCTTTTCTTTTTAACTCACCTTCTTTTTGATCACCAATAGAAGCTGTTGTTTCATCACCAGTCATTTCTACTGTAGTAACTTTATGGGATCTTTTTTTAATTTTTTCTCCCATATCTCTACCAATACTTTCACCTGCACCAGCCATTGATAGACCAGGTTCAATACCACGATCTATTTCGTTGATTTGTTCTTCTGACCAGGTTTTCTGCCTCTGCCTGATTTCTGAGAGGGTGATTTTGTTTCTTGTTTCTTTGGCGATGGCTTCTTGGATGCTGGTGCCTTCTTTTGCGTCTTTGGTTTCTCTTGAACTGTTTGTTCCTGAACTGGTGCTTCCACTGGTGCTGAGTATTGTTCTACTCTCTGTGAGAAGTCCTGGTTTGGAGCTGTCGATGCTCCCTCTAACCCGTGCTTGTTTGGATTCTTCAATCCAATTCCGAATAGTTCCTTTATAAACTTCAACATTTTCAATCTCCTCTTTTAGTTTAATTACATAACCATTTTTATGTTTCAAAACGATACCTTGTTTCGTATGTGCTTCTTTTGCTGCAACAGAGCGCAACATGAAAACTCTAACTCTACCTTGTTTATCTTTCAATAAATTATGTTGACTTTCATCAAGCATATCTTGCATCATCTCATTAGTGATCATGGTATTTTCCATTTTCTCACCAAAGGGTTGCATAAATTTACCTAATGTTATAGCATCAGTCTTTGAATCAGACAAAGCATATGATTCTTCATGGGTTACATTATTATTGAATGTAGTAAAGAAGTCTTTTACTTCATCAACTGTATCACCAGTAACCGAAACTGTTACAGCTTCAGATAGTTTTCCTTTTCCAAAATTAGAAACATTCACAGGTTTACCACCTTTGCCACCTCTGTCTGCAACAGGATCATGTTTACGTTTTGCTGCGACAGCAGATGCACGTTCTTTCTTGGACAATGAAGCACGTTTTTCGTTTGACATACATTTTGGTTTTGGTTCACCAGGTTCACGAGCGCAAGGACCAATTGCTTCACCTTTACTATTAATTCTTTTCCAACCACCTTCTGGATCAGTTTTACTAAACCACTTACGCAAATCTTCTGAAATAAGATTTTCAAATTCGTCATCAATAGATTCTTTTTTGACTTTAGATTTATTATCAACTGGTGAAGAACCTGGTGTTGGTAATTTTGGTTGTTCTGGTTCTTTGTTTGTTACTTGTACTAATTTGTCATGCACTGAACGGTGTGTAGTTTTACCATTTTTACCGTAACGGCCAAATCCATAATATTGTAATCCCATCTTTCTAGCTTCATCAGCAGCACTAGATCCACTTGGTGGAATCTTTTCTGCACCTTTTGTGTCCGGCTTTAATGTATCTTTTTGTTGAAGTTCATTTGCTACCCATTCTTGAGCAGCAGGAGATTGTGGAGGTTGTGCAACGAACTCTTTAACATTCTTAAAGAGTTGCAACATTTCCATTTTCTTTTCTTTAACCACATCAGGTGGCGCTTGTCGCAAATCTTCCGAGTTGTCAAACTCCATATAACGATCAGAAAATATCTTTGCGTATTCTGTACGTGCGTTTTGAACATTGTCCCATTTTTCTTTACGAATTGTTTCTGGTACAGTTCTACCACCTCTTTGACCACGTTCAATGTTTCTTTGTGCAGACACTTCATCATTTGTATTGACAAGAATCATTGAGGTGTCGTAACCCAATTCTTCTAATTTTGATTTAATTTTTGCAACCTTTTTAGGATCATCGCCTGTACCATTGATGATTAAACCGTTTCTTCCCTGTAATGCTAAACGTTGACGTAATTCAGTTACACTCTTAGCTTTGCCTCGAACGATATCTCTCGCTTCAGTTTCATTCTCAGGCATTCTCTTATCAAGTCCTTTTTTATCCATTAAGAACTCTAAAGCTTTATCAGAATTAATTTCTGTTAATCCATGGCCATCTAATGTATTACTTAACACATAATCTTTACCTGAACCTGGACCGCCTGCTAAAAATACTGCTTTGAAAATACTTTGATCATGTACACCTTCAACGAGAAGTTCTTCGAATTCTTCATTGATGCTTTCTTTAATGTTCATACCTTTACGCACATCATTATACATGTCTTTTACCTGATCAACTGACATTTTTGATGGTGCGCCTTTTTTAAAAGTTTTGAAATCTCCCTTTGCGGCAGCATCACGCATCTTTGATGCGGAGATACCCTCTGCGCCTTCTGCATCTGGGTCACGTTCACCGGCAGATTCTACACCCATGTATTTAAAATTAAATCTAGCACCCTTATGTGTACCATTATATTTTTTGAGTAATTTTAAATATTCGAGAGCTCGATCAGAACCAGCAACCATGTGAAAATGAGTTACACCTTGTTTGTATAACTTTTCGGCATATTCGAAAAATGTGGGAGATTCACTGGATGCTGCTACAAATTTTGTATCGGGAAATGCACGCTTAGCGTGTTTCATTTTTTGCTGTACTGTAAGAGGATTTTTCTTCGGATCTTGAGAATGTGACAGTACGATGTGGTGGGATGCGTCAAATTGCTTAGCAATTTTTTTGACTTCCTTGACTACTTTTTCATGGCCGTTCGTAATCGGATTCATACGGCCGAAAGCCATGACAGCGTGTTTTTCTTTCTGTTCTAATAGAAAGTCTTTAAATTTCATATTTCTCCGCCTCTACAGCAGTTAGTCTAATTTTATCTTGTATTTATAATTTCTCTTACCTGAGGTTTTTATGTCCTATAAACTTCACCAGAGGTTTTAGAACTTGATCTTTTTTTAATCAATTCTAAAATTTTAGGGTCACTAACCTGATCTTTGTAAGGTGCAAAAAGTGCTCGGTCATGTACTTCAGCTTCTTTTCTTGGAGGAGAGACATAGTATATTGCTAAAGATTTTCTGTACATTCCTGGAGGACAATTAATCGCATCAGGAAGGCCATGCCACGAATTCTGCGTAGTGTCGAAAATTACAGCACGGTTAAATTTATTATCAATTTTTTTAATACATTCTTTTGGTAAATTTTTTTCCTCATCATTTGACCATAATTCCAACCCTCCACCCCAAGATTCTTGCCAAATTGGTGTCATGTAAATGATAATATTAATTCTTCTTTCCATTTCAAGTTTTGGATGAATAGAATAATCTTTATGTAAATTCAATTTTCCGTTGCGACCATGCATGTGCCACCCGCCGCCGTGTAATCCATAATCGGCAGCCAAATCATCAATACCTGTAATTTTTTTTACTTTTTCTATAAACTCATCACCATTCATTAAAGAAAAGAATTGATATGTTTCTTTTGGAAACAAATTCCAGTTTGAATTAGTTCTTTTATTTTCTATTGGATTATCATAGATAGACCAAACGTTATCATTATAGTCGGGAAATTCTTCTGACAATTTTAAAGCCGTTTCTTCATCAAAAAAATTATCTATAACACAATGAGAAAATGGTTGTCCATTTTTAAACTCATTTTGTAATTTTTCATATTCAAATTCATTAATCATATTAATATCTTTCCATTTGTCCCGAAACCGATACGATGCCAGAACATTTTATTCTATCAAATTCAACTATATGTGTTTTATCTAGACAAAGATAATGAGCATGTTCGAAATCGATTCTATGTTGCATCACGTTGTTTAACATTGGTTGAATTTGTTGTAAGTAATTATCCAATAAAGAAGGACAAAAGGAATACATTCTTGTAATGTAGAGATGATCAGTTATATTCTTTTTTCTTTCGGGTGGCATCCAAGATGGCAAAGATTTCTTAAACACATACTTACCAAAAAGATTATCATACTCATTAATGTCGAAATCATCTTCTAAAAAACTTCTCGCTGAAAATTTGAAAATTCTTTTGACTCCATGCAAAAAACTCATAAATTCAGGAACACGTTTAAATAAAATAAAGGTATTAAATAATAGTAAAAGTTCAGCCTCACTTTGTCTACCTATTGATGACATTGAATTTATTTCTGGATGTTCTCCAAACCAAATACATTGACAATGTTGACTGATTATTTTTTTCGTTTCTTCGGGAACTGGATCAGGCGAACCATCTACAAGAAGTATAGTGGCTTCAGGCACTTTTTGTTTTAAATTAATTAGTGTTTCTACTGTCTGTTGTAATCTTTGAGTACTATTCACAACTCCAACTTTTGAATTTAAAGCTGAAGTAACAATAAATAAAATTTTATTAGGAATTAAAGATACATCCATGCTTGGTCCTTGTCTCGTTCTACATTAATTGATATTGCTCTAGGGTGTGGATTCGCATTATTAAAATCATTTATTAATATTCTAGTAGAATTTTGTAATCCTATAATTAATTCATAATTTTTAAATCCTAGAGATGTGAGTAAATTATGAGTTTGTCTTTCTAAATTTTTAGGTCTAGAAGTTACAAATATAAATTGAGCTCCATTTTTCTGTAAATCTAATAGTTTATTAACAGTTTTTTCTAAAGCAATATAAGAACTATAAAAGTTATTTTGTCCAACTCTACTTTGTGATACTATTAGTGTGCCGTCTATATCACAAAATATAACAGGTTTGTTATTGTATTCATGCCAATCTTCTTGCGTTCCTACATCCGTGTAATTTTTAACCGAAACTGAACTGAAAATTTCACCATCTTCCAGTTGTTTGGATATTACATCTGAAACAAAAATTTCTCTATTCGTTTGAGATTTTTTTAATTGTTCAAATGTGTCACAATATGATTGAACATTTTTAAATCCGTAACCACCAACACAAAAGGTATCAGATACAACTTTTTTTTCTATAATACTAGTAATTATACCTTGTTCATTTTTTATAACAAAACTTTTTGATGATAATTTTTTCAATACCTCATGATCAGCTATATTTGAAGTGCATACGAAGTTTTCGGTTTCAACTTTATCCATATGAAAAAAACTGTCACAATCTTTAACTAATAATTGTTGTGTTAAATCAATATTAGATTTTTTTATGATTTTATAAACAGTGTCAGCCGGACCTTCGGTCATTTCTTCTAAAATAACCACATTAATTCTATCACCAAATTCATACTTCAAAAAATCTACAGAGTTAAATTTTTCATCATGTTGTTTTAAAACTCCAACCGTTATATTATGTTCGGTTTTTAACCAAGGATCCAGAGCTCTCTGTATCATCATTTTATGACCGTAATCATATAATAGATATTTGGGTTTAGTATTGGGAAATCTGGTTGAAAGTCCTGCTGCAGGTACAATTATTTCCATAATTTTTCAATCGCCTTCAAAATAAACTGATGATTATTATCACCACTCTTAGTGTGCCTATAAACTCTTAATAACATCAATATTAATAAATTATCATCTTTAGCCAAGGGAAAAGAATTCAGTATTCTCTCTTGTAACTCATTTAATTTTACATCTAATCTTAAGTCTGTCTCTCTAAGAAACCATTTACACTCTAAATCTTGTCTAAGTTTAGCTATATCAAATATATAAGAATCATATTCTATTGTTACTGGATCAATCATAACGAATTTGTTTTCTGTATAAATTAAATTTTCTAAAGTAAAATCTCCATGATAATGTGATCTGGGTATTTTTTTAGGTAAAGAATATATAAATTCTTCTTTAGAGAAAGGTAAATCATTCACATCATCAAGAAAAGATAACTTTTTATAATATGTTTCAGTGTAATCTACAACTTCACTATTTTCAGAAAACTGTTTTAATATATCAAATATAAAATTAAAAAGAAACTTTATATTATGTGTTTTTAAATATTCTTTCATATCAAGACCATGGATATACTCCATGTTCATGAATGTTTTTCCATCACTTTCAAAAATTAATGGTACATTATAGTTGTTTTCATAAAGAAACTTCATTCTTTCAAAATTTCTTTCTATATCTCCAGTTTTTTCAACGTATAAAATATTATCGTTTTCAACCAAAGTTATTTTATTTCCAGAATGTCCTTTTAATTCTTTGATTATTTTTTTGAATTGTTTGTCCATTCTTCGTAATCATCTCGAATCAATGAGTGCCAAGTTCCGTTGTGGGATCCTGGTGGAAAAGGATTATTCATATTAACATAAACCAAATTTTCACCAAATAAATTATGTTCATGTAAATTGGCTTTCATCAAATCTTCACCTATGAATAATGTTTTCAAATCATCATAGTAGTGATTTATGTTCATGAAAGTTGACATATATTTTTTCATATTATTATATGATGAAAATGCGAACTGGTCATTTCCAAAATCTCTTTCTGGTACCATTCTACAATTTGGTATATAAAGTTTGTTTGAATCTAGTGTTTCAAAAGGAATCGAAACATTCAAAGCATAATCAGTTCGAGTTCTTATTACCCAATTATAATCAGTCCGATTGTTTAATGATTCGTGAACCAATAATTCTAAACACCTATACATAGAATCAAACATCGAATATGTAAATCTTGGTGGATATTTTTCTCTATTTGGTGTATGCGTATAGTAATCATCCAACTTAAATCCTTGTTCAGTATTTGAGTAAGGATCACTAAATTTAAAAGATTTTGGTTTGTAAAGATCCAAAAACTTTTCTTCACCATCAAATTTCCAGCTATGAATGTAAACATCTACATCATAATTATCTAAGAGATTTTTTTTATAATATTCGTAACCTTTTTCAAACGATCTGGCTTGTCCAGAAAAACATAAAGCTATTTTCATCTTTTTATTCTCACAGGAAGGTTTTCTATAACAAAGGGTACATTATTATTCCATAAATTGCGTAACAACATCATATGTGGACAATATCTATCATCTCTATGAATCCTGATGTTTTCTTCACCGTATTTTTTAATACTTCTCAACCATTCTTCAAACTTAGGTTCAAATTTAGTTGAGTGTATATTTTCATATTCATCATACAAAAAATAATGTTTAGCATATTTTTGAGGTATAATTGCAAATATATCCGATATTAAATTATACGATTCTTCTAATGGTGTTACTACAAAATCAACTTGTTCCTTTAAAGTAAACTGTTCGTATATGTCAATGTCATATCTACAATAGAAGATGTTATCATAATTATTTCTCACTAAAGAATACGCCTGTTTTCTAGCAAAATTCATCGATGCGTTTGCAGCAACCTTATCGATGGGAGCAGGTTTAGGGTTATTATGGCGAATTCTTTGTTCCATTTCTTCAAACATACCTTGATAATTGGAGTAATCATCAAATCTAAAGTTTATAGGTTTTAGATTATCGACTACAAATCGCTTTTCATCCGCGTCTGTAGTCCATAAAAAACAATAAACATCTAAATCATTGATTCGAATAAACTCTTTGATGTTTTCAACAGTATCTTTAAAAGTCCTGAATTGTCCAGAAAAAACTATGCAATTTTTCATTTGACCCAAAACCACGTATCGTTTTCACCACTATTAACTTCTTTATTTACTTTCTGAGAAAATTCATTAACAGCCCTATTAACTCCCTCAATTACCGTATAATCATGTCCAGAAAATATTGATCCGGTTTTTAGTTTGGAATAATAATTATCACAGTCTTTACTTAGTTGGTCATAAGTATGAAGTCCATCTATAAAAATTAAATCAAAAAATTCATCTTCAAAAAGACTAACCGCTTCATCAGAATTACTTCGTATAAGTTTAAATCTATCACCAAATGGTTTAAATCTATCCACCACATGTTGATAAAGTTTCTGTCTCTCATTCAAATGATTTCCATTCCAATCAACATAATCATCATACGGGTCAATAGAATATAAAGTTAAATTAGGATTACATTCTAGATAAGAAAATGCTGTATCACCGATATCACAACCAATTTCTAAAACAACAGGTTTTTCCATTACAGAAATAAATTGTTTAAAGTGGTACCCAGAAGGCCTAAATTCTCTTTTTTCTGTTATATTAAATGCTTCAGAATTCGTATTAATTACTAACATATCACTCATATTTTTTCTCCAATGTATTTTTCATTTCAGGTACTCTATCGTACTGGTGTACAATATAAAATTGTTTTCCTTCAGATGTCGTTACAATTCCATCTTGTAGTTTAGGTTTGGCTTCCAATAAAACAGGATCAAATTGTAATGCTTTTGATGGATCTCCTGTTGTACCTAACTGTGCTGCCCAGCCTTCTTCAGAACGAGTATACTTACTCAATGAAGTGTAGGGATTTTGACTAATCATAAAGTTGAAGGTTGATTGGTCACAAATAGGAATTGGACGATTCAAACAAGAAACAAAAATGTTTAGTGCTAAATCACGAATAGCATATCCATGTCCAGCCAAAACACCCACATTGAATATCTCATTATTTTTAAACTGTTCATAAATGTAAGGACCAAAAGTTTCTTTTAAGTTTTGATCACCCCATGGTTCATCTTTGTATCGAATACTTTCCGAAGCAAAAAGTAAATTTTTATTGACACATTCCTTTTCCAAAAATTCAATAGGATTTTTTTGAAAGACTACATCTTTAACATCAGTAGTAATTACGTATCGATAGTCCTTATCTTTTAGATAGTTGTATATGTGCAAAAATCTTTCAGTATGCACTGGCATATTAGAGGAATATGTTAAATTACCTTCTTCGTCTTTTTTGAAACCTATAACATTGAATCCGGATTCAACAACTTTATTTACTGTATCTTTGTCACAATTCATAAGAATCATGACCTTATCACCCTGAAATCCGGATTTATTGATAGAGTTGATCCAATATTTTAATTTGGACCAATCGTAGTTGGTGGAACATCCTATAATCAAATCTCTCATTCACATTCTCCAAAAAAATTATATATTCTTTATGTATTTCTTAAACCTCTGAACCTTTTGTCCTGGTGTATCTTCTATATATTTACGTGTTAGTTCTGGTCTACCCCATTCTCCTGCGCCAGCCTTAGAAACAAACTCTTGTTCTTCATTTATACCACCGATTCTTTCCACTGAACCATCTGGTTTCGCAAAATATGCCTCAAATGTTACGTCTGTAAAATCTTTTTTCAAACGTAAAAATTCTTTTAGGTTTGCCATACTATCATCGAATAAACGAACGTGGGAAAATTTACCTTGTTTTAAATAATTATATATTATAACATACTTAGCGTGCGCTGGCGACAACTTTGTTAATTTGCCTGCACGTTCGACTCTTACCTTGTTTATATCTAAACCATATTGCCTGAATGTATCCAAAAATGTTTCTTTGTCATCAAAATCATTACGTGCAGTCAAAATAATCATCTGACTACCCGGTTTATTTACAACATTACGGAGTATTGCTTTTGCCTTAGCAAACATTTTGGCAATAGGCTTTGATTCTTCTTTAAACTTTTTTGCATCACGAAATTGGCGATAATCAAATTCTTCACCTTTCTTTAATTGATAGGTATTAAATTCTTGATTATTTAATTCACGAACAACTTTACCATCTTTCTTCACAGCAATCTTAGCAGTTGTATGAAAGAGTGTGTCATCAATATCGAATATAGTTAAACCAGAACCAGACTTCGTAGAATCTTTTTGTTCATTCATCGACTTGAATATTTGAATTCTTGATTCTTGTTTCCTAACCCATTCGTCAGAAGGTTTACCCTCACCTCTGTAATAAGCAAGTGGTCTCTGTGTTTTTTTAGAAACTAAAGCCCACTTACCATCTACTTGTTTTAACATCAAGCTGCCTTTGCTAAATTTTTATCTTTATAATCTTTTATAGCTGCTTTGATTGCATCTTCCGCCAGAATCGAACAATGAATTTTGACTGGTGGTAATGCAAGTTCCTCAGCAATTTGGGTATTCTTGATCGCCATCGCTTCATCAATTGTCTTGCCTTTAACCCACTCGGTGACAAGCGACGACGATGCAATCGCCGAGCCACAACCATACGTCTTAAATTTCGCATCAGTAATTACTCCGTCATCAACTTTAATTTGCAACTTTAAAACGTCACCGCAAGCTGGCGCACCAACTAATCCTGTACCAACAGTCGTGTCACTTGTATCTAACTTTCCTACGTTTCGTGGATTCTCATAGTGATCCATCAATTGACTAGAATAAGCCATTTTTATTCACCAGTTTTTTTAAACATTCCCATTACTTTCGCCTGCAAATTTTTTGCAAACTGTGGTTGCGGAAAATTCCAACCAATAAATGCTCCAATTAGTAACCAGAAAAGTGTCTCTAACATGTTAGTCTCCTTTATCCTCTTGTTAGTTTTAAAATCTTTTGTATTTGATCTTCGACCAATTTTTTTCTATTTGGCCAATATATGTATTCTTTATCCGCGGTCTGTAACAACTTAGTGAAAAAAGGTAATACTAATTTTTCTACCTGTTGAAGTCTTGCTTGAAATTCTTCGGCAGTATCAGCCTTCTCATTTATGACCGCATTATATTCTTCTTCAGATACGGCAGAAAAACCAAAGTCATCATCACCATACTCTTGCAGTATTTTATTTAAATCATAAGCCATTATTTACTCCAATTCTTTGCGGCATTAAAGTTTTGTTGCGAAAATTCCATTCTATCGATAAGTTTCAATGCACCACCACTTAATCTATCTACTGCAACAAAACCTTCTGGACCAGTAACTTTGAAACCATCTTCAGTATTTACAAAAGTACTTACTGAAGATTTTATAGATTCTAATTTTCTGACTATCATTATCTTGGCGTCTACAATTAAGTTCATTAAGTCAAAAATTGCCGCAAGTTGAGATGCACTACTTCTGTAAAATCTAATCAGTTCAGATTTTTCTGCGATTCTTTTTTTCCTCGTATCTTCTTTCTTTGCAGCAAGAATTTCTTTATTCAACCTATCTTCTACCCAACGAATCAATTCTGTAACATGTGTTCGAGTGTTAGTTATTTTTTGACCTGCTCTGACTTTCGTATTATTAAATGTTTTAATTTGTGTATTTAAAATATCTGAAGAAGATATTCTATTTAGAACTAGAGGATTGATTGTTTGAAATACTCTGCCTGCTTGAGATAGAACATTCGTAATTAACTTAGTTTCTGTTTCAGTAAATGTTGCAGTACCAGAGGCATCAACAAATGAAGCATCTCTAAACCAAACATCTTTAGTTTGTTTTAAATTACCAATATCAATATTAAAAGAGGCCTTCAATGTATCCATGGTTCTACCAGAATACGATGTATGAAACACGATACCCATTTGAGCTGCCATCATTTTTGAAGCCATAACAGAATCAGTAGGCACAGCATAAACAATTGTATTAGGCTGAAATGTAATATATGATTCGCCGTCTATACTTTGTTTTTGTATATCACCTTTAGTGAATAACATGTCACCTTGTAATATACCTTTAATTTCTAACTTTGAAAGAAAAGCAAGTGCTGTTTTTAATTTTTCATTTAGTCCTCCACCAGGATGATTCTTATCAATATCATCATCAGTATAATTTAATTTACCTTCTTTATTAAAAACTGATTTTGTGCCGACGAAAAACTTTCCATTTTCTGGATTAGTACCACAAATTACAGCAGGAGCACCATCCCATTTTGTAGTAACATTCACTTTGGATTGAGAATGACCTGCTAACATATCACGCAATGCACGGAGAAAATCAATTGACTCTCTTGCACCTTTTATGCCTCTGTTTAATACATTATCTTCTAAATGTTCTAAGTGAAGGTTAGCTCCTTCTTTCTTAGATTCGGTTAAATATTCTGAGAATTTCATTAGCTATACTTTATAAAAATACTACTGTTCTTAGTTGCTGATGATCCATATTCAAACAACCATTTAACAACTTCATTTTCTTTTTTTTCGTTTATAATGGTATAAACATAATGTATGCCTAAAAATTTTGACATCCACCAAGTCTTATCTTTCTTTTGACAAATCATAGCTTCAGTCATTAAATCTTTTACTGATTTTTTACTTTTACTTAATTCTTTAAACATTGTAGCAAATTCTTTTAGAATCTTATCATTAGGTTTTTCAATATGAGTACCGAAAGACGAAGGTATCATTAGTTTAGTTCTTGGTATCCCAGATTCTAATGCAGCAGTCATTACAATGCCACCACCAATTTTTCCACCTGCTGCTGTTTTACCTTTAATTTCTCCTTGCCAAGAACTTGTAACCGGACGACTTGAGAAATTTCTAAGTTGTATTTCACCTTCTTTACCTTCTGATTTATATTTCAGATATATGTCTTTTGAACTAAACATATCATCACTAATTTTGTACCCATTCCATTCTGCGATGAGAGGTTTACCATCATTAAATATTTTAGAATGTGCATCACCTTTTGGTACCAACTTCAAAGAAATTCCAATTAGATTCTTATGTGCAAATTCATCATAGATATATCGATTATAGTCTCTAAGTGTTGACCAGTCTTTTTCAAATTTAAATCCTTTTTTTGCCATCCAAATGTCAGCAGGATTCCATTTATCATCTCCAGATAAACCACTTTCTTTTCTAAATTTTCCGAACTCTTTATAAATGTCGCCGACTAATTTTCCACCACGGTAAAACATATATTTACCTTGAGGTTTGACATCTTTAAAAATTTCATTGGCTGTAGTTATGACACTGTGATACCAATTTGCATTTAAACCTTTTAAACATTTATCCAATGGTCTATCACACTCAGCATCACCAATTGTTTTATTAGTTATTTCTGTAACATCGGTTAGTGGTTTACCAATGAATTGTCTCGTAGCACATGCATAAGCTTGTAAACTCTCCGCGAGAGCTGTAATCTCTGCACCTGCACCTGAAATTCCATCAGCCATCTAATACTCCTAGTAGTTTTAGGAGTATTTATCCTAACACGGTTACCGAATGATGTCAATCTCTTTTTCGCCTGTCCAGACCTCTATTTCAGTTCTGAGTCTGTTTTCTGTCTTTAGTGTTTCATAACGATTAACAGCTTTCTTTCTCCACCACTCAATTACATTCTCCAGATGAAACTTCTCATAGTTTTCACCAGCAACCAGTTTAGTTGTTTTTCCATTAACATAATCAACCATATTACTGAAGCCATAATCTGAAACATAATATCGTTTCTGTTCATTCAGATTCTTTGCATTTTCAATCGTTCGTTTAAACTTATCACCTTCTGGTGTTCCTCTTAGAGAAACGTTAATGAGTGATACCATGGCGTTTGATATTTTCAACTTTCGACTTGATGCACCTTCTGGTGCCAGTGGTTCACCAATAATATTTTCGATATACTCTTTCAGGTTAGTATATGTCTCACCATGTAACATCGGAAGAAAATCACTATCTGTTAAACCTTTATGACGAATGAGTGGTTTCATACCATCATATTGAGAGACTGCTTTTGTAGAGCCATACAAACTTGTTGTTTCAAATAAACAAGTTGTCATATTATATTTCTTGTCCAACATTTCACGAACTTCATGTGTTGTACATATCGCAGCCATCAACTTACCACCAAGATAATTATAACCAAATGGCTGTGCTGGCACAATTACAAAACCCATAATAGCACAACGATTAAACATCTGTGCGCCACCATCAATTTGTGTGAACACTTGACCCAACATTTCATTTCTCGGTTTACAGTTAATCACTGGTGAACCAAGGCGAATGAAACCAACCCACTTATTTGTTTTCTTTTCCAACACAGCAAGTCTCAAACAACGGCCAGGTATACTAGTCATATTTGAATGAGAAGAAATCATATTCAAATAAATGTCCCACCTTTCTTGTGGCAATTCCATCACTTCGAATTCCATATCAGCAGGAGACATATTGAAGTCTGTAAACAAATCTTCTTCAGGTCCCATACCAGGCAAAACAAATGGCCTTTCGGCCATTGAATTTAATTTCTGTTCTCGCATGTACTCATCAATTCTGGAAAACCGATCAAAGTAGTCCGAGAAAACACTCGCACAATAAACAGCTTGTTCTTTAGTTAGATTCATTTTTAATTTATCAAATGTTGTGACAATACCATCAAACTTAACCAAGACCACATGGTATTAAAGGCAACTAATGTTGGTAGTAATTTTTTGTTGCTAGCCCAAATCAAAGTTAAACTTGTAAGTAATGTGAAAAAATAAAGCCACCATATTTGAATGCCAAATATGAGTCCTGGAATAATAATGATTGCTTTTGTAAACCAACTGGCGAATTCTACAATATTGTAGTTTGTCCAATATTCTTTCGTAAGCCACATTCTATAACAGTCTTTTATATTTTTAAATCCTGCATGATGATAAACTATTGCAACTAGAACGATAGTTGTTGAACAAGCAAAAAGTATTTGGTCGAGCGACATTATTTTCATACTTTTAAACCACCGAAATTTTTATTAAATTTACTTTCACGATTACCAAATGTGTTTAATGGAGGACTATCATCAGGTTGTCCGGAATCAGCAAGACCACTTTGTGCATCAGGTTCAGCATCATACAATTTCATTTTCGATCTATCAATACCAATAACAAATCGTTTAAATGAATTCGGATCACCATAACGATTCTTCAATTGCTTCACCATAATTTGATTTAATTGTTCTAGTTCTTCTGTACTGATAAGTGCAAACATAAAGTCAGCAGTAGCAGGCAGACCAAAAGACTCTGAAGTATCTTCAAGACCAGGATCGGTGTTTGTAAAACCAGAACGAGTTGTTTGTGTCGCAGAAACAATTGGCACAGCAAACTCAACAGCAAGACCTCTTAGTTCTTCAGCAATCGCTTTGATATAAGAATAACTGTTTACATTTGCACCAGGTTTAATTCTGGATGATGCACAAATATTCAGATAATCAATAAAGACAATATCTGGTTTAAAACTCTTTTTCAAATGAAGTTCATTCAACAAGGCTCTGAAGTGCAACGATGATGCAGCTGCCGTTGGATATTCTTTGATAATTAATTTACCATTGAGTTTGGTTTTTAGATGATTAAACTTTCTTTCATAATCATCCTTCGTCATTGTCTTTAGTTCATCCATACTGACATTCAAAAGATTCGCATCAATACGTTCAGCAATCTTTTCTTCAGCCATTTCAAGTGTAATGTACAATACATTTTTACCTTGAGATAAACAAGAAGCCGCAACGTGACACATAAACAAAGATTTACCAACACCAGTACCAGCAAGTGCAATGTTAAGAGTTTTGATTGGAAGACCACCTTTAGTGATCTTGTTGAACAGGTCTAGATCAAATGGTAACTTTGTCTCTTGTTTATGATAGAAATCAAATCGAGCATCAGAATCATTTACATAATCGTGACCAATATGATTATCAAAAGAAACTGCCAATGCATCACTTAGAAGTTTTGGTATCTCACCTTTTGATTTGTTATCTTCACCATTTTTATCAAGAATAGAAACAGAGTTCATGATTGCATTATAGATGGCTTTATCTTGACAAAACTTTTCAGTCTGATCAATCAACCAATCCATTTCCGACTTTTCATTCTTATCACTATTCAACTCACGAAGCAAATCAACACAACCATTCACTTCAACTTGTGTGAGTTTTTTTGATTCGGTAAAATCAATTAAAAGAGATTCATATGTTGGAAGATTTTTGTATTCTTCAACATACGTTTTTATTTCTCTGAAAAATTTGCGTTGATTATTTTCGGAGAAATATTCATCTTTAATGAACGGCAATACTTTTCTTGTATAGTCCTCATTGAAAATCAAGTTCTTCAGAATGACGTTTTCTAGTTGTTTCAAGTTTTTTTGCCTCAATTAAAAGATAGTCTTGGAGTATATCACCTATTATTATAACAAATTCTTGATTGTCTGTCAAGTGTTCTTCGGTAAAATTTGCGAATTCAATCACATGGTAATTGAATTTTAACCTCGCAAAACCCTCATCTTCAAAGAATTGGGTTTGCGAGTAGGTGACAGTTACATTTTGATATTTACCACTGAGTATGGTAAAATAGGTGTTTTCATCTCGGTAATCTACCGAGTACTCAGGCCGCTTCGTCTGATTGGAATTCAGGAGATTCGTTATCATCTCCCAAAATGCTGCTATAAGTGATTTCATATCTCTTTCTCACATATTCTTTAAAGGATTCATTCGTAAGAATATCAGACCAAAATTCTCTTGTCTGTGTATCTGCAAATCGAACTTTGTCCATTATTTCACCAGTTTCTCGGTCAACTTTTGCATACCAACCATTTGAAGGTTTAGCAACAAAATTTCCTTCAAGTGCAATGTCAAGTAGACCAGAATATTTTTGAATACCACCATCGAAAGAAACAGTAATTGGAATCTTAGATTTTTCACGAACATATCTGGACTTTTCAATGTTGATGATAAAGTTATATCCAGTAATTTCTGTTCCGGTTTTTTCTTGCTGGCGACCAAGAATCCAAATTGTATCGGCTGAGTAGTAAGAACCTGTACCACCACCAACAATGTCTTTCGGGAACATACCAATTTCTTTGTATGTATGATTGACAACAACCATAGGGATATCTTTGATTGTTAAATGTGGTGTTATCATTCTAAACAAAGATTTCATTTGTTTAGCTCTAGTCATATCAGCAACAGATTTGCCTTCTAAAGAATCTTCAATTTCTTTTTTAGATGCCAAGTTGCCGATAGAGTCAAGAATAATAATGACTCTATCACCCTTAGTAATACTTTGCAATTGATTCATAATATCATGTTTCAATTCTTCAACGTCAGTGATAGGTGTGTGTAGAACTCTGTCTGTGTCAATGTTGAAGGTTTCAAAATATTTTTGTGGTGTACCGAATTCAGAGTCGTAAAAAAGTACAACAGCATCTTCATATTTTTTCATATAAGCTGATGCCATTAATAATGCAAATGCTGTCTTAAAGTGTTTCGATGGTCCAGCAAACATCGTAAGACCTGGTGTTAGTCCACCATCAAGTGAACCCGAAAGTGCCACATTAATCATTGGCACTTCAGTGCGAATCATATCTTTTTCTGTAAAAAACTCAGACTTCGCAAGAATGGAAGTCTCTTTTATCGTTGAACTTTTCTTCAATTTTTCCAATAAACTCATGGCATTTCTCCAATATTAACAATCTTTGATTTAGGTATTACTTCATTATCATCTTTAGTAAACAATTCTACACTAGGTGCTGTCGAATTGTCAATCTTTTTCTTTTTAATTGCCTTTTTGCTTTCAGTAGGAGTTTCTTTATTCTCTTTTAATTTTCTATACGTTTGATTTGAAGCTACCAAAAGAAGAATTGCAAGAGGATCAAAAACAACAATAATGATCATTATAACTGCACGTACAGCTTTATCTATGAAATTTGGATCATCTTTTGTGTATAAAGCCTCGGCAATATACTTGATGGGACCAATTTCTGCCGCTAACTTATTTTCTTCTGAAAGTAAAGGCAATTTCTTTTCGTTGATTTCTTTTAATTCTTGTTGAGCTTCCTGTATTTGTTTATCAATTTTTCTTGATGCTGTTGCAGGATCACCAGCTCTTTTAAGTAAGTAATCAAGCCGTTCTTTAACAATGTTTTCTTGTTGTTGTAATGTTTTCAGTTGAACTGTATTCGCACCTAAAACAACATTCGTTTCCAAATGTGCCTTCGATAGGTAACCAAAAATGCCCATCGAGGTGATCAACATCAACAATAAAACTGCAACAAAAAAATAATAACGCATTAAACGTATAGTTTCGTTCCAGTTATTATACAACCAAGAAACAGTTACTAATTTTGCCAATTCTAAAGTTGACCCCATGATGACGATAGGCCAAAACGAACCTGGAAATATTTGAGCCAATCCTATTACAGAATAATAGGCAGCAACACCAGATAAGGCTATTGCTGTTAGAAATGGAAAAATTACTTGTAACATTATCCAAAGAAACTTTCTATAGAATTTTGTTTTTCGACTTGCCAACTCAAACAATCTAAAATAACTTTGACGGGTTCGACAAACGCTTTATTAAACTGTGTTTCATAATCAATATAGTCATCCAAATTAAATTCTTTTGGTAATCTACCAGGATAAGAAATCACATCTTCTTTAAAATGATTTGGCACTTTTAGATAGGTAAATTTGAGTTTCTCACCTTCTTGTATCAAAGGATACTTTTTAACCAAATCATATTGTTTCAGATAGTGATTGTAAAGAATTGCACCACGAACATGAATAGGTGTACCTTTCTTATACATCATAACAGAATCGGAGTATTCAGTCAAGCCATTCAAACCTCTAGGAAAAGAAATATCTTCAGGTGGTAACTTTTTGAATTGTTCTCTGAAGTTTAAAATAAACTCCTGAACATCTGTTTCTGTTCCCTTCATCATCAACTGAATAACTTCTTTCATCTTCTCACGAATCGCAGCAGGCGTAGATGATTTGACCATCTCAAGACCCATCACTTTGATTTGTGGTTCTTTATATTGAACACCTTCGTTGTTGTACACATTCAGAATGTATCGTTTCTTTGCGGTCCAGATTCCTTTGTCAGAAAGTCCTTCACGTTTCATTTGCATTTTTTGGGAGTACGCATGAACATACGCAGCAAGGTCTTGATAGCTCTTATCAATAAAAGGTTGTATTTTCTGTTCGCAGACTTTATCCATGAAGGAGATGATTGCATTAGGATCCGATTTATCTTTATACACCGTATTAACAAGCTCACCAAGGCGGAGATAAATCGAATCTGTATCTGAGGCGATAACGTAATCTTCATTGTTCGTTTTTAATAATTTATTCAAGTAACCATTTAATGCTTTTTCAATCCAACGAATACTTAGTTGACCAGCCGTGGTGACACCCAAGGCCATACGCAAATCATAAAACCGAAAATATTGAGAACCCAAAGCACCATAAGCACTATTGAGTGATACCTTTTTAGCTAACTGTAGATTATCGTATCTAGCAACAAGGTTTTTAATTTCACGTTTCTTAGATTCATCAGTTTCATTTTCATAATCTTGTTTTGATTTCAACATCAACTTTTTAAATTTCTTTCGATCTTCATACATTTCTTCCAACATCTTAGGAAGAAAACCTTGTATGTCAGTTCTAAAAAATTGTCCGTTAGGAGTTAAAGTAACATCGCTCAATTTACTAGTATCTATGTCACCATTAATTAAACGATCAACTGTCACAACTTGTCCTAAAACACCACGCATTTCATCTGTGTATTCTTCAGGATCAATCAATGTTTCAGGTGAAATGTTATACTGCATCATCAAATGCGGATACAGAGAATTCAAATCGAATGATGCGACCCAATCATGTGCGCCAACTTGTGGTTCTTTTACATATGCACCTTCAAAAGCTTCAGTTTTATTTTTTATAATTTTTGGTGGTACAATAATATTTTTCTCAAACAAGTAAGAATAGATTAGAGAATCCCACATTCTTGTTTGTGCAAAGATATCTTCATAGTTTGTTTTTGTGTCATATGCCAAAGTCAAACCAAGTTCAATCAATTTCAATTTGTTTTCAAGTTCAATGACAAGTTCAACGTCAACAATGTTATACTCAATAAACTTTTGGAAGTTTAAACGATAAAGTTGGTGAAGATTATCATACTCCGAATAATCAATCTTCTTCTTACCAAGTTCTACGTGAGCAATATTATCAAGGCGATATGATTCTTGTGATTTTCCACCAGGCGCATACCACTTGTATAGTTCAATGTAGTCGAGTACAGCTATACCTGTTAGATCGTAAGAGGTCACATTTTTACCACGAATAACTTTCTCACGAGCATAAACATTATTCCAAGGTGAGAGTTTTCGAGTATTATCTTCACCTAGAATACGATTGAAACGATTCACCAAATAAGGAATATCAAAGAACTTAATGTTCCAACCGGAGACAACATCGGGAGAATCTTTTTCCCAATCAGTTAGAAATGTTTTACACAATGTATATTCATCACGGCATTTAATGTAAGTTACATTTTTACCTTTATTTGTTTCATCTTTTTCTTTATCATACTCACCGCAACCATAAACAACCATGTCACCATTCAAACTACGAATAGCGATAGCAGTAATTGGTTCAGTAGCTTTATATGGATCTGGAAAACCATTTTCTGATCCGACCTCAATATCGATAATACTTATTTTGAGTTCATCGATATTCCAGTCAATCATTCCTGGTTGTGTTTCAGCAATGAAGGCATATTCAAAACTAGAGTTACCAAATATTTTAAAGTTTTGTACATCTTCATATTTTTTGGCGAAATCTCGAGCTGAACGCATATTCTCAAACTTTTTAGGTTCGAGATTATCTCCAGAGAGCGTTTTCCATTCTGTGTTTTTATTGACGGGCAAAAACAAAGTCGGAGCGTATTCGATTTTCATCTTAACTCTCCGACCGTTCTTTACACCTCGAAACAGAATATTACTTCCGTATGTTGATACGTTGGTGTAGTATTGTTTCATTTAAGAAATGCTAGATGCGATTTGAATACCCGATCCAAAAATTCTGTTATATTGATTTTCAAGGTCAACAATTGGACTATTGATAGTAAGAATATCACTATTTTTTATTACAATTCCAGTTTTAAATTCTTCACTATACTCTAAGAAAGGAGAGAAAGCAATACCACCTTCTTGATTGGAAGCTGATGGAGGAATAGAAACCACTTGCACAGGTTCTTTTATAATAACACCGATATCACCCTCATCTAAAACTTTTGCTAACACCGTGTGATTTGTTTTGAATGTAATTAATTTTATTGTCATTATACTTTGATCTCCATTTTAGAATCATATACATCAAGCGTCAGCCAACGCTTGGGAAAGAGCATCTCTCTACCCACAAAGTCTTTCATATCATAGGTTGGATCATCAACCAAGCCAATGAGCTCAACCTTATCATCATAATCCCGATAAAAGAGATCATACTTATAAGCCTTAGGAAGTTTTGTGTTATCACTCAACAGTTTTTTGATTACTTCGTTTAGCATTTATTGCTCCTCACTTATTAATAAATTTAGTAAAATCTGGTGGTTGCCAACCTTCGGGTTTCAATATCTTACCATCTTCTCTTTTTAAAATCTTCTGAGTTTTCCTATCAATCTTTCTTAGATTACTTAAGGCACCCTCATCCCAGATTCTTTCACAACTCCAACCTCTAGATAACATATAACCAACGATGACCCATATTGTATCAAAACATGCGTCAATTGTCAAGACATCATCGGTTAATTGCCTAGCATCTAATAGTTCTTGGTATTCTTCTCTAATCAAATTCAAGTACAACTCTGCCTGTTCGTTATTATCTTTACCAACAGTTTGTTCTCCAGCCAGCATAAACGTTGCCACATCCGTGAATACTTTAGTCATAGTATTTTCCTCATTTCAGATTCATAAGTTCTTTGCCTCAATTCAGAAGAACTAAATCTATGTGTCCTTGAATTATAATATGTTTTTATTCCTCTTACATCACATATATCTTTTCCTGTTAAATGTTTATCTTTATATTCTTCACCACAAATTCTGATAGTGATAGGAAGAAACATTAACAAATCTTCTAAATCTTTTTCCGTTTCATACACAATAATCTCATCAACAAATTCAACAGCAGATAATTGGACAAACCTTTCTACGATACTTTGAACTGGTTTATTTTTTGTTCCTGGTCTATCAACGGTTGGATCAGTTTGTAATCCTACAATTAGATAATCACAAATTTGTTTACATTCTGCAAGCATCAATATATGACCTGCATGAAGAAGGTCGAAAGTAGAACAGGTAAAACCTACAGGTTTTCCTATCATATTATCGGGTAACACTAACATATTTTTCACCTTATTTTAATTCTGAAGAATATAGTCATCTGAAATTTTCATCACCTTTATACCACACTTTTCTAAAAATTTTAAACCACTATCATCTCTGTACGCTTCTTTATAAAAGACTCTAATTATTCCAGATTGGTGTATAAGTTTAGCACAATGAATACACGGAGCATGAGTGACAAATAGATAAGAACCTTCTGTTGAATTTGTAGATTTGGCTACTTTAGAAATGGCATTTGATTCTGCATGAATAACTTCATCTTTTGTGATCAATTTATATCTTTTGCCACGATCTTCATATGGCCACTGTTGTTCTATTTCTTCAACATTTAATTTATCTACATTATCAACTGGCATGTATTCTTTTTTTTCACAGGCGTTTATCCAACCTGATGGCATGCCGTTGTAACCTATACCTATGATCGTATCTTCTTTGACAATAACAGCACCAACTTTCAATCGTTCAGCTGAAGATAACTGAGCATAAACTTCAGCCACTTTCATATGAGCCCGAATGAACTTTTGTTTCATTCTTCAGTCTCAGCCTGAACAATTTTAGTTTTGTGTTTTCTTTTTTCTCTAGGTGGTTCAACTGATCCTAAGATAATACCCTTTATCATTAGGTTTTTGAAGTCACTTCGCTTTTCTTTCGACATTGTAGCGAGTAAACGTTTTGTTTCTTTCGGTAAACGAAAGCTTTTATCTTTTTTCATCATATAGATTTTCTCCATAAATGGGGCCAAAGGCCCCATGTTTTAAGCTGCTTTTACTTCTTTTTTGTTTTCTTGAAGAAGTGTTGGCTCAAAGAACTTTAGTTCACTTCCAATTTCAATACGTTTTGGTTTCTTATGTTCTGGAATAACATTGATAAGACCAATACGTAAAATACCATCTTTGATTTCTGAACTATGTACTTCAACAGTATCAGCAATGGTAATATTTTTAGTGAATGAACGTGTAGCAATGCCACGATGTAGATATGTAGCTTGACCCATATCTTCATTCTGTTTCATTCCTACAATCTTTAATGAACCCTCTTGTCTTGTAATTTCAATTTCATCTTTCGAGAAACCAGCTACAGCTAGTTCAACGATATAACGACTATCATCAACTTTAATAATATTATGGTGTGGGAAAGTTGAAGGCTTTACTTCTTCACCCAACATTTTTTCCACATCACGTAGAAAATTTTCAAAACCAAGAGTTTGATGGAACAAAGGTCCAAAAGCAATACGTCCTACTGTCATATATTTCTCCTTAAATAAGCAAGTTAATAAAAACGTGACCCGTTAGGCATCACGACTCTTTGGCGACCACAAATGCTTGTCGATTCACCAAAAAAGTTCTTTGAGGATTTAATTTTTGAAAGACACGAATAAATTCATTGGTGCCCTCTCTAACAAAATCATCGTAATCTCTAGTATATACTTCTTCTTTAGTATATTTGTTTACTAAACGTGTAATCTTTTCTTTCATTTTTTATCACCATAATCTATATTATATAGTAACTCTTTAAAAAAGTCAAATGAATTTTAATCTTTTTCTTTTTTACCTATGTTATACTTAGGTATAAGTTCCCAATCATCTTTTTCTTTAAAAGAAATAATTTTAATTTGATGTATCGGAGCCAGATTATCTTCAATTACTTTTCTATTTAAAATCTTAACTAAACCCCATTCTTCAAGTAAATTGGCAATCGCATTACGTCTTTGTATATCATTCTCAGTAATGTTTGATGGTTTACCATCAAGTGCAAATAACTCTTTAAAATGTACGATATAGTACTTACCTTGTTTATGCAATATATGGCAAGATTGGTATAACACTTTTTCTTTTCTGGAAGAAACTCCAATTCTAGTTAGAGTTTCTCTCACTTTCAAAAAATCATCTTGTTCCTGCAACTGCACTTCTACGAATTTATTAATATCTACCATGTCATTTCCTCAATCCACCAGTTTCTATTTTTTGTTTTAGGAATTGAATTTGTTCTTTGCTCAGTAGACGTAAAACTTCTCTGGCTTTCGTGGATGAAAGGTTATAGACTTGTTGTATACATTCTATATCTTCACTTTTTTCAGATTTAGCCCACTTCGCAAAAGGCCTCTTTCTTGACCTTATGGTATTTAGTAAAAAATCATTCTGCATCTTTTTGTCGATGAAGTGTCTAGAATTCATCTCATTTGCAAACATTAAGCAGTCCATATGGTAGGATAGACTGCGATTAGTCAGAAATGGAGAATATTCCTTCTCAGTTACTTCATCGACAATTAGATTCTTTTTACCTTGTAGAATCTGGTTTACATAATCGAACGGACTCATCAGTAGAACCCAATTTTAGTTTCAACCTTCGGTGTCTTATTTTGAGAATGAAAGATTTCTGCAAGAGAGTAATCACCTTCAGATTTTTTGTTAAATTCAACTTTGAATTTCTTAGCAATCTTCTTAGCTTGTTCTTCATTATAATTTTCAAAATGAAGAATATCAAAGCAACGACCAGCACGAATCAAAGCAGGATCAATATCTTTTACAGATGGTAGGTTGGTAGAGAAAATTAATTTCTTACCTTGAATGCCTACAAGACCATCGCCTACGTTTAGGAAACGATGCATCATTGTATTACCTTCTTTACGAGACATTAGAAAATTATCTGCATCTTCGATAACCATTACACTAGCATCATCTTCAAGAAAACGAGCAAACACGAAATCTCTTTCAAGAATTTTTTCATCATAAGTTACAACAGCATTTTTCTTTAGATGATGCAATAGACCACGAATAAAAGTTGTCTTACCTGTTCCTGGTGGACCAATCAAAAGTAGAATCGATGCTGAAGATTCCATGAATCTATCATAGTAATTTCCAATAGTTTCATCTTTCAAAAAAGGATACATTTCAGCAATGGGCAAACGGTCCGCTGTCAAAGGAATTTGAACAGAACTGCCATCACCAGAATAAATCCATTCGATGTGACAAGTAGCAGTATGAAAATTCTTCGAGATAAGTTTTTTGTGAAACTCAACAAACTCCAAACTACCGCAGATTTTAATTTCAACAGAGTTTGAGTTTACAGAATAGTCTATGAACCCCACTTCTTTTCTATCTATGATAAGGCCGGCATCTTTACTAAACTCAATGATCTGTAGATCAGTATAAGCTTTTCTAGAAAAGGAAATCCATGATTTATAATCAGCAACATAAATCTGTTTATCGGAAATTGTTTTTAAACCAAGTCGAGTTCTTTCATCAACGATCTTGGAAATATAGTGATCATTGAGTGAAACACCACTTAAGAAAAATTCTGGACGTTGCTCTACTGCCGAAAAATCAGTATCTTCATCACTTGTAAAAACTAAACCATCATTATATTTTCTGCCCACTTCACTTTTCCTTTCAAAGTCATATTTTCTTTTCTCACGTTTCTTTCTAAAACTTTTAGAAAGTCTATTAAATCTAGCACGTAGAGGAGCTATATCATCATCAAAATCGGACATATTTCACTTTCAAAAAACCATTCTAGCTAAACCAACAGTATCAATGGCTGTCAACAAGATATAGTTGGCAAGCATTCCAAAACTCTTACGAGTGTAAGCAGCCCAAGCATAGACAGCACAAGCAGTAATCCACATAGGATATAAAACCATAAGGGGAGGATCTGGTACGGTAAATGCCATGATAACACTACACCCAATACTGATGACCCAAGCAAAAAGCTCGGCAGCAAAGCGAAAAGGATATGAGTTAAAGTCATTTTTTATCCACTTCCATATGTCGAAAAATAAATTGTTCACTTTGTGAATTCACATTCAACCATTAGTTCAGTCAAACAAGCGACCATATTAATTTCTTGGTCAGCAACAAAGGCTTGTTTATATTGATAGTCTGCAAGAATCAAAACAGCTTTTGGTATTGAATTTGGTTTCATTACATCATATAGTGAATCGTAAAGTTTACGATACAAAGTATTACCATCAATTTCAGTTGTACCAACCCATTTACGAATAGCAGTAAAATCTTTTTCAGTAATATGTTTTACAATCTCTTTTAGAGATACATCACCGATCTGTGCAAGAATACCAGTGTCAATCTTTCCGAACTGAGAATATCTTTGCAATTCATTTATTACACGGCGAAAATCTGGAAAGTGTTTCTTGATAAGTTCAGCAACAACTGTCTTATCATAGTCAATATTTTCACTTTGCAAAACCATCTCAATTCTCTTGTGGAACTGAGAGGCCATCTTGATCTTTTCACCGTTCTTTAGACCAAAATCAATTACAGCGCAACGACTATGCAATGGTTCAATGATTCGATTTTTGTAATTACAAGTAAAAATGAACGAGCAGTTGCCTGCAAATTCTTCAATTGCATTACGCAAAGCCGGTTGAGTTGAATTTGGATTTAGATAGTCTGCTTCATCGATGATAATGACCTTACGACCACCAGCAAATGACATTGAAGAAGCATAATTCTTTATCTTGGTTCTAAAAGTATCAATGCCACTTTCATCAGAACCATTGATTATCATGAAGTCGCAACCGATTTCGTTGCACATTGCTTTGGCTACGGTCGTCTTGCCTACGCCCGCTCCGCCACTCAACAGTAAATTGGGTATTGTCTTTTGATTGACGTATTCCTGAAAAGGTTGCCTCAGACGTTCCGGAAGAATACAATCCTGAACCGTCTGAGGGCGATACTTTTCTGTCCACAACAAATGTTCCATAATCACCTTTCACATAAATCATAATATATTATAACAAAAAAAGAACTGTTTGTCAAACTTTAATTAAAGTTTCTTCACCAGCTTTAACGTCTTGTGGTAGAAAACCTTCAACTTTCCACGGAAAAGATTTGTTTTCTTCATAATATTTCATAACATCCAACAGAGCAGTTTCAAGTTTTTGGAATTGCATCATCATTTTCTCACGCTTTTCATCCAAAGGATATTTTTCTGTAGGTGATTTTGTGTGACAAATAAAATATGAAGGTGATCCTGTTTCAGAAAACTTTTTAGCTGCACTCATAACATATTCATATTCATAACCTTCTAAAACCGACCAACCATATGAATTTCTTTTCTTATCAAATTCACCTTGTGTTACATAGTTAGTTTTTTTCTGAACAAAACCATTAACGTCACTTGCAGTATAGGTAACAATATCAGAATAAACTGAAACTCCATTTTTTTGCATATTACGAACAACATCACGAACAACTTTTGCTTTAGTGTTATGATGCATATTCTTGCAGTGTGCATCCAAGTACGCACGAATACTGTCGGAGTTTGGTGCTACAATTTTCGACATTCTATCCAAAAGACGACATATAATGTTTACAGCATCATCTTCACTTGTTTCTTGGTGTGGAGCATGATCGTTTTCTTTCAATTGTAGTGTTCGTAATGAATCTTCATAAGTAGAATATTTGTTACCAGTGATTTCATATACATCAAAAATCCACATAGTATATCCAAGAATCATAAAAGCTTCCCAACGGTGTTGTCCTGCAACCAATTCATATTCATAAATGTGGCCATCAATTTGTTGCACCTTCTCACGCACCAACGGAGGACATTGTGCGTAACTTATTCCGTTTCTAAAAGATTCAGATAATCTTTGGATGTTATTATAGTTTTTACCTTTTTTTCTAACAGGATTGTCTTTGATTGGTGGAACATAAATTTTATCAATAGGAATTATTTTTCTATCGATAAATTTTACACCAGGTGTTGTGAAATGTCCAAAGGTAACTTTAGACGGATCGAGGGTATTGATATCAAACATAAACTTCTCCTAAAAATTCATACTTGGAGACCAAACGTCAACCGTTAAGTATGAGTGGGTTTAATATCTCCCACACATGTGGGAGATTGTACTACAAAAATTATTTAGTCTTTTCAAATTTAGAACCGGCTTCAGTAGTAATCCAATACTGAAGATTCTTGTTCTTGTTTTTGAAGTGCGAAATGCCCTTAGAAGATAGAGACACTTCATATGTACCAGAAATCATTTTAAGATTCTCTGTCTTAAAGATCATTCGATACTTATCACCATTACCATCTGCAATTTCAATTGAGTCTGTATGTGCAGAATCATTTTGCAAATCAATCGTGCTGACGAATACTTTTTCACCATCAGATTCAATCGCAATATGTGGTGAAGAAAGAACTGCTGCTGCACGAAGTACCCAATCAAAATCTTCAGCATTAAGAGTGAATCTAATCTCTGGGTCAGGCATTACAATATTCTTTTCTGGTGGAACCACAATCATAGTGGGTTCACAAAATCGATATTTGATTTTACTACGGCCTTTCAAACCAGAAATAAGAATATTCTTATCTTCAAAGTTTAGAGTTGGATCATCTTTATGTAAAGAGATAACTGAAAGGAAGTTATTCAAGTCATAAACACCAAAGTCAACTGGAAAACTTTCGTCAACAGTCACTTCTGCCATAATATTTTTTTGTGGCGAAACAGTTTTAATTGTCTTGCCTTGTTTGAAATAAATCCCCTGATTGATTGAAGCAAAGTTCTTCAAAAGATTTATTGTGTCGGAAGATAGTTTCATTTTTCTACTCCATAATTAATTTGTTCATCAACAGAATACAGTATATCATGTTCATATAGAAACATGAGGCAACAAAGAGCATGAGCTAAGTGATGTTTACCAGATTCAGGATCTAATTTCTCACCTTTTTTCCAAGCCCAAACATGGCGTTCTAATGCATCAAAATATCTGCGCTTGGAATCAGGCACTTTTTTCCAATTGTCTCTTTCATACTTTTGAGCACCAAATGTAAGTACATCAACAGTAGCTTCAAGAGCAAGAGGAGGTAACAAACCATATTCTAGTTTGTTACCATCATACTTACGACCAATCGATATATCTCCAACATTTTCAGCGTCAACGATAAATTCATCGTTGCTTATGTACATTTTATCGTAACCCATCTTACAATCTACCAGTAAGTTCAGCAACCTTTGGCATGTTGCCGGTAAATGCATATGTGCCGATATGCTGAGTTTTCATCCAAGGACAGAGATAAATTTCTCCACCAATCTTACGCCACAGTTGGCAGAACATATAATCTTCACTTAGATAACGATCTGATCCACCGCCTGTTGCAGAATCAATAGTATCAATGATAGTATCAAAATAGGCATGAATGTAACGTGAACCATCAAAGTGTGCTTGTCCAATATGATCTGGTTTATAACGCAATTGAGGATAAGCTTTTTCAAGTTTTCCAAAAACATCACGTTTAATCATCATGAAACCTGTTCCAATTTCCAAAACTTGAAGTGGTTCAGTTACAGAAAATTGTTGTGTGCCTTTTACAACATTGAAAACATACTCACCAACTAATTGTTCCAGTTCTCTAGGTTCCATTTCTGTATGTTTACGAGCTGCGTGAGCAATATTACCCCAATTGACAGATTTTTTAGGATAAGGACCACCAATAACATCTTTGTCGAGAGCCATTAATGCTAAAACATCTTGTGGATTGAAGTGAATATCTGAGTCGATAAACAACATGTGCGTACAATCTGAACGGAGAAATTCATCCGTCAAATAGTTTCTTGCTCTTGTAATGAGTGATTCGTTGAAAAGAAAAGAAAACTTAACATCAACACCATATCTAATCATCAAAGTTTGAAGGTCGAGACAAGATTTTGCATAGAGGCCATGATTCATGCCACCATACATTGGTGTAGCTACGAAAAGTTTATTCTTTTTCAATTCATCAAGTTTGATTTGTATTTCCATAGTTTGTCCATTGTATAATAAAAAAGAGAGGATATGAATATATATCCTCTCTTTGCAGCGTTTTTAAAACTTAAGAGGTAATCTTAAGCAAAAGCGCGCTCTCCTTGAGCACGAATAGCTGCAATACCTTCAGCAACCATACGCTTAGTTGGAGTGCCGAGACGGTAGAAGAAAACCTTCTCACCGTTGTTGTTGTAACGGCTATTCAAGTAAATAGCGTGACCTTCATTGCGAAGATCGTTGATTGTTGCGGAAGGATTTGAAACACCAAACATGCTCTGCATTTTAGCAGGTGTGAGTGTGTTGTAACCATCTTCTTTAGAAAGGTAAGCAAGGACTTTAGATTTAACTGACATAACAAAATACTCCGTAAAAAAGGTTGCTGAATTTAAATCATCTGAGAGGCAACCGTTCTCTCAAATTATGTGTATATTATACTAGGTTATTGACAGGTTGTCAAGCGTTTTTCAGGTAAATTAGAAAGGAACTTCTTCATTTACCATGATTGTTTCTTCTACTGTTTTTGCCATAATGGTTTCGGTATTAGCACCAGCATCCACTTTGGTATACAAATCAGTAAAAGAAATTTTGGTATCTTCATCAAAACGATTCAAGCAAAGACCGATTGATTTCATCTTATCACCAAACACACCGTAAGTACGTGCAATGTGTACCAAGCGGCGAGTAGAAATCACTTCATCACATCCGCCTTCATCAAAGGTTTTACGAATAACATCAGCCCATGTAACAAGTTTTTCAGCGAATTCATTATCAGAACGACCAGCAGAAGCAAGTTCTTTCTCAACAATCTTACGCTCAACTTTAACAGGAGGCCAATCTTGTTCCATTGTATTAGGGAAACGCTCAAGAAACGCTTCATTCAATACATTCGTAAACATATAACGACCATCTTCAGAACCTTTACCTTTTGTATTTGCAGTAGCAATAACGGTAAATCCTTCAGCAGGTACAATCAATTCATTTTTCTTTTTCAGAAGAAACGGTTTACCTTCAAGCACACGCTGAAGTGAGGAAAGATTCTGAGCACCGTAATCGACTTCATCGATACAGAGTACGGCACCTTGACGAGCCGCAACGGTTACAGGACCATCACGCCATTCCATCTGACCATTAATCAGAATAAAATTACCAAACAAATCACTTTCATCGGTTTCAGGTGTCATTGAAACGCAAACAAACTTACGATTTAGTTTAGCACAAGCCTGTTCAACGGACATGGTTTTACCATTACCTGATTGACCAGTGATGAAAATAGGAAAGAAAGTTCTTGATTCGATGATAGAAACGATATCTTCAAAGTTTCCAAACGGAACATAATTTTTGTATTTGGTTGGTACCAAATTCTCAATTTCCAGATCAGTAACGATTGAAGAAATTCTATTGCTCGATTTGTTTTCAACTTTTTGCATAGGAATTACTTGCGCCTGCATATCAACAGTTTGAACATTTTGTTTTTGTGTAACACCTGGCACTTTATATGTACCACGTTTTATACGATTATCATCATCATTTGTAAACCAGTATGGTTGACCAATATTGAGTTTTTCTGCAATAGCTTTAATTTCATCAAGTGTCACAGTACTTTTACCGGTAGCGATAAGAGCATTCAGAAACTTTTGACGCTTTTCATTACGACTTGCCATTATATATTCTCCAAGAAGGATTATTCACTATACGACCATTATAACAGAGTACTAATGCCTTGGCAATAGGTCTGTTGCGTAAAAACAACATATCAAACTGCAATACCATCAATAAATTTAGAAACAAGTACCCGATTCACTTGGCGTTTTTTGTTAAACTTAATAAACGCATTGGTAAGTTTACTTGCGGTAACTTTTTTGGAAGTATCAATTTCTAGTTCACCATCATCTACTTGCAAGTTGTTGCCACCAGGTATGATGAAGAAACTTTCATATCCTGGTTTTTTAGAAACCAAAAGTTTTTGAGTCTTTAATTTTTTTGCCAACTCTTTTGCTTTGTATCGTTTTTCGTTCCACTGAATACTTGGATCATCATATATATTTTTAGAATCAGTCTTTTCGTAGTGATGCATCATAGCAGCACTCTCAGCAGAACTATTACTTCCATCAGTGAGGAAGAAACCAAATACTTTAGCTCCAGTCCGATAAGAATACCACTTCAAAATATTTTGACTTAGTACATCATTATTTTCAACTTTCGTTTCAAATTTAGTTTTTTTGTCACGCAAATAAATGTTATTATAAGATGGACTTAGGTGTCTATAGTTTTTTGGATTTGCATCATTATAGGTATGAACCGTGTTGATTGTATCAGCATCACCATCGTGAACGATAACCAAATTCACAATATCCAGATTATTCACTTTTCTGAAATCTTGTGTAATCTTTTCAACTGCAACAATCGCTTCGACCATGGGTGTATTTGAGAGTCCTTCTGAAATAGGATAATTTCTAGAATATCTATTTGGACCACCGAATCCATTCATCAAAGAAACCAGATTTTTGGTTGATTTGGTAAATTCAGAGTTTGACATTTTTGAATTTAGATACTCACGCAAAAATACACCATCTAAACAGAGTTCACCTTCTCCTTTAGAAAACGAATCACGAATTTTATGATTTAGTGATTCATTATATCCACCTTGATCTTCAAAGAAAGCCGTAGTGTTATTACCAAAACCATAAACTATAAAAGGAATATTCACTTTGCGGCAAAATGAGGTCAGTATCAAAATCTGTTCAATCGAACCTCTCAAATTATTTGACATTGATCCAGATTTATCCAGAAGCAAAATAAGTCCGTGTGATTTACCTTTCGGTATTCTCATAGTTTTCTTAAAGATAGTATCGTCAATTTGATACTTGTACAATTTGGATACATCAATATCACCAGTGTTTGAAGTTTTAGCCTTAGCATAACACGATGCGGCTTTCTTCATTTCAAATTCTTTTGCAAGTAAAGAAATGTATCGATCATTACGACTTTTGAAACTATTGTATTGCTCATTCTTTTTAGATTCATCAGTATAATGTGCTGCCAACAATTCGTTTACTCGCTTTGCTGGAGTAACAATATTTTTAAGATTAGGCTCAGGTGTTGTTACATAAAGATAGTCTTTGCATTTTTCATCAAGAAGTTCATTTTCTTTTCTACGAAACGCATCATCCGTTTCACAAGTAGGTTCAAAAGTAACAAGTTGATCTTCTTTAGATAAAGCCGATTGTTTAAAACGATTTATCTGCGTAAAGTTTTCTTCACCATCATCCGTTTCATCTTCGTTATTGGCAGTGCCATGCATCTGTTTAGATTCGTCCGATCCTTCGGATTCATTGTCATTCTGTTCTGTCGATTCATCACTAAAATCATATTCGAAATCAGAATCATCCGAATCGTCAGACTCACCATCTTCACTAAAAGAATGTAATTCGAAAGTAAATTCTTCTTCAGCCATTTCAAATTGTTCTTCTTTGGAATAATCCCAAACAAGACCGGTAACACGTAAAACATCTTCCCAAGTTTCACAGCGCAACACTTCTTCAACCAACTTTTCTTCAAAAGCGGTGAATTGAATATCCATCGTACCACTTGATTTTGTAAAAAGATTCAATCGATTGATAAAGGACATTTCATTAATGTCACGGTCTTTCAATTCGAAAAAATCTCGACTCATCAAATCTTGATAAGCTTCAATAAAAGATTTACGAATACCAGGATACTTACGTTTGATTTTTTTCTCAATACGGGCATCTTCGACCACATTCAAAAAGCCTTTATAGTTTCGGCCTTTATCACAAACGGCATCATGCCAACCTTGAGCGGGAGTGTAAAGAGCGTGACCGACTTCATGACCCATCAAAAGGTCGTAAAGTACACCGCTCATATTTTTCCAAATAGGGCAATACAAAACCCGATTCTTTGGATCGAATCGAGCTGTTCTAATTTTTTGGTGTTCAATACGTAAATTCTCGGTAGCAAGGAGTTTCGCCAGCTGAGATTTAGATTCGGTAGTAAATGTTGTCATTTAGACATCCTGTTATCAGTATATGTATATTGTAACACAGATTTAAGGAAATGGCAACCAGTTGTCATTATAACAACTGTTGTCAACTTAGTAACTGGAGCGGTTCATAGGAGTTAAACCTATCTGCCTTCGGGGGAAGGTTGTCTCGGACTCACCGCATTAAGGACATTATAACAGATTATCGACCCACTTGCGGCAAATATTTATCTTTTGTTTCTTGCCATGTCAAATAGATAAGATCGTCATAAAACAGGGTATCGTAGGAAACTTTATCTTTCTTTACCAATTGTTTAATTCTTGGCTTAGCATGTTTTGTTTTCCATATACTACTTAGGCTCTCTACACTTGTATCAAAGAGTTTTTTCATATCTTTGCCGTCATGTTCGCCGCGGAGAAACTCACATGAATTATCATATAGTGGTGAGAAATAAATTCCTCTTGCATGTTCAGAACGAATTAACTCTTTTGGTATGTTCAATTGAGAATATGTAAAATTCAATGAACGATTCTTATGATCCCGTTTATGTGGCTGACCAGAAGGTTTCTTTGCTATGTACCATTCAAAGTATTTACGTGTATGATTTTCTTTTAACCAATCACGAATCATATAACGTGTATCAGCAAGCGGTTCAAAAGAAACTGAACCTGATGTAAATCCCATCGATTGCCAATAATCTAGATTATCATATTGTGATAATCCTCCTGCTTTTGTTTTTCCATAAAGTGAAGTAGTTGTTACGGAAACTAACTTATCACCGTAAAGTTTTTCCCACAACTCTTGTACAGGATCGGATAAGCACAACAGAGCAAGCAATTTGCCACCAACATAATTATATCCCAATGGTTGTAAAGGTACAATCGTTGATCCGATGGCTGTGTGGTTAATCATACCACCTTGTGTTTTTAATTCTCTCGACCACCCAATGAAATTATCTCTTGGTGTCAAATCAAGAAAGTCTGAACTAATACAGATAACACCTAGGTATTTTTTTGTTACTTTATCTCTTACAACAAAATTCAAATTGCGTCCAATATTACTATTATTCTTCATCGTAGAAGAAAATGTTCTTATGGTATTCCACAATTCTGGCAGATCATCTTGTTTACTTGTGTAAAGTAATTCAGGTTCAAGTGTCAAATAATCTTCAGGACTATTAGGCATCCAAATATTGGATTTTATTTCTTCAATTGCACGCCTTTGTTTTTCATCTTTAAGTACTTTCTTTTCACCTTCCCACAAATCATTTACGATTTCTGTAGGAAATTTATCTTGCACTTCACACCACTTTTGAAATAAAGTATATTCTTTTACATCCATAGCCGAAACATATGTGAGTTCTTCAATCGTTTTCTCACACAATTCTTTTTCGTCTACATGCGTAAAAGATTCTGGTGGATTATGTTCTTGCCATTTTTTCCACTGAGTTTCTACATCATCTTTAGGATCAAAACTATACGACATTTTTCAATTTTCTTTTCACAGTTTTAATTTTTTTCAATTGTTTTTGTTTGGCCATTTTTAAAGCCACTGGACCAACATACTTTGTATACTTGATACCATTCATATGATCAGTTTCATGTAAGAAACATCTTGCAGTTAAACCATCAAACCATTCTTGATGAACTTGTCCGTTTTCATCCGTAAATTCAGCAAATACGGATTTAGGTCTTTCAATTTTCATAAACATTGCTGGAAAAGAAAGACAACCTTCCACATCTTTAATAATTTCTTCAGACACTTCCAAAACTTTAGGGTTGATACATGCAATCTGAAACTGATCTGTACCCATAACAAATACACGATCTTTTAAACCACACTGATTAGCCGAAAGACCTATACCACCATAAAGTTTCATAGTCATCTTCAATCTTTTAATTAAAGTAGTCATACGTTTATTCGGTAGTTGTTCTGTATATTCGGGCAATTCTGTATTCAGAAAAGGATGTCTATCATCAAATACAGTTAAAGGTTCAATCTTTTCTTCTTGTACAATACCACTTTCAGTATTAATTGTTAGCACTTCACTCATATTTTATCCTATCTTCGGTTTATCAAATAATTTTTGAGCTATATTATTTAAATCTCCCCAATCATCTCTTGAATCACACATTAAAACATTAATGTCCAACATTTCTCTTAATCCTAAAGGAAGTGGAAAAGGAACATTCATTGATTGCGAGGCATTTTTCATAAATCCAGCTAAACTAATTTGATACATTTGTACATATTTCTTTTGGCACATATATGCTTTATTATCACCTATTGCAAATACTCTCCAATTTTTATGATTATATTTTGCCAAACTAAATTCTATGGCAGCACTGTTCACACCAGGATACTCGTAATCATTGAAATCGTCAAGCACTATTATTCCAGCATCATGCATATAAGGACTAAACAATTGCAAATCATTTAATACTGCCGAGTGCTCGTGACAACCATCAATGTGCAATAATCTTAAAGGAGTATGAAATGCGGCTTCTTTCATTTGGGTAGTGTCTTGTATTACCCAAACCAACTTTTCATCACTTCCAAATTTGTTTATATTATATTTTGCCTTTTCAAAAATTTCATTTGGGAAAATATCATATAGATAGAGCGTATCTGAGCTTCTTTTGAAATTAGATAAAGCTATGGCACTTTTACCAAAAGCAACTCCTATTTCACAAATATCTCCCTTTACTTTATCTAGCGTTTCTTTCAATAGTCCGTATAGAATAATTATATCAATTGGATAAAACCATCCTTCCACTTCTTTATCTACAACATCCCTATACCACGTTAAATAATCTTTAAAGTTCATTTGACTATCCTTGAAAAATTCTTTTCTTTTGTAAATTTAATTACGTTCATAAATTTATCCTGCAATATATCTCCTTTGTGGGAGATAACAAACAGGTTTACATCTTCTAACAGCTGTAGAAGTTTCATCAATTCTTCTGTACCATTCGAATCTAGACTTGAATCAAAAGTTTCATCAAGTATCAATAGATTGGTATTCGAAGAATTCTTGAGTTTAGCCACAGCACGCCAGGTTAACATCAATGCCATATCAATTCTCTGTTTTTCACCTTCAGAGAAGTTATGATATGAAAAATCGTCACGATGGCGGGACTTAATCGTTTCTTTAAACGATTCGTCAAGATTAAAATTTACAAAAAAATCTAATGATGACAAATACTTATTTACCAATTTATTGATAATAGGTAAATACTGTTTTATAATTTTAGTTTTGATGCCAGTATCTTTTAATAAATTGGATGCAGCCTCACAATAAGTCTTTTCATCAATCAATTCTTTTAGTTCTTTTTCCAAAATACTTAAAGAGTCTTTCAATGCCTTAAGTGACAATTCATCTTTGTGTGTGTTTACCTTTGAAGTTTTAAGTTCATTGATAAGTGTGTTTAATTTCTGTAGGTATTTGTTTATACCTGTAATCGATGCATTTTTTGTTGCAACTTCAACTTGAAGTTTCTGTATCTCTTTTTGTTTCTCTAGTATATCATTTAATTTTGTCTGTTCATCATTGAGTCTAGTTTCAAGTTCAGTAAGACCTTGCTGAGATTGTTCGACTTTTCCAGTAAGTGATTCAATTTCTCTTTCTTTAATCTCCAAGGCAATGGCTTGTCTGCACGTTGGACAATCATCATGATGTCGGAAAAAATCAATATCTTTGTTGAATTTGGATATGTTGTTTTCAATTTGCGACTCAAGTTTAGTGATTTTCTTAACTTTACTTTCGACATCAATCTTTTGTTCAACGGTTGTTTGCAATTCTGAAATTGTATTTGCAAATGTTTGAATTTCTGTGTGTAATGATTCAAGGGTATCATTATTGACTTGTATTTCAGTTTCATATTCTTTTACCTTAGACTCAACATCTTGATTTAATTTATCTAAATGTTCTTTCTTTAGTTTGTATTCTTGTGTCTGCAACTCTATATCACTCTTTTTAACGGTGATATTTTCTTTGTTTGTTGAAATTCTTTGTTTAACTATACCATTCATTGTGCTAAAGATTTGAATATCCAACAAATCTTCAATGATTGTTCTACGATCAGAAGAAGATAATTGCATGAATGGTGTAAATGATGCAGATCCCAAAATAACAATCTGAGTGAAAGACTTATAGTTCATTTTCAGAACAAATCTTTCCAAGTAATCTTGGTAATCTCTTGATGCAGCTTCTTGATTTATTAATTCATTATTACAATAGATTTCAAAGATGTTTGGTTTAATACCACGTATAATTTTATACGTTTTATTGTTAGTACTAAACTCTACTTCTACTACGGTTTCTTTACCATTAATAGAGTTTACTAGATTGGGTTTATTGATATTTCTAAATGCTTTACCAAAGAGTGCAAAGCAAAGAGCATCAAGTAAGGTTGACTTACCTGAACCATTTTCACCAACAATTAAAGTATTACTGATATTATCTAATTTGACTTCAGTAAAACTATTACCAGTGCTTAATAAATTTTTCCATCTAATATTACGAAAAATTATCACTAATCAGATACCTCAGTATTTAATGCTTCAACATAAAGTTCACGCATAACAATTTTTAATTTATCACTCTCAACATCTAGTTCTAGATTGTCGATATATTTGGATAGAATCGTAAGTGTATCTTCAGCCTGATCAATAATATCTTGATCGTCACCTATAACGGTATCACTGAAATCTTCTACGATTGATAAATCACTTACACCAATCTTATATAGATTGTCTAACACATGTTCAAATAAGAAAGGATTTTGTTTATTCAACACCACCAACTTTACATATGTTTCTTTATACTTAGAAAAGTCATATTCTTTCCAATATTCAAAATCATGATTCGTATCATCATACATTATTTTATGAAAGATAGAAAAATTATTCTTCACAAATTTCATCTCTCTCGTTTCGGTATCAAAGATATGAAATCCTTTGGGATCATTATAATCTGACCAGGTCATTTCATAAGGAGTACCGACATATGTAATATTATCCGAAGAAGATTTATGGTGAAAGTGTCCACTCAACACTATATCATACTTTGATAATGTCTTTCTGTCAAGCCCACCTTGATGAACATTGCCACGATCCATTTCAAAACCATCTATCTCAAAATGCCCAAAACAAATTTGTGATTTACTATTCTTTATCTTTTGGAATATTTCTTCTTCATTATCGGAACAAATCCAAGGAACGATATCAACCGAAACACCTTCAAAGTTTTCTGTATGAAAATCTTCTATAAGGAAAACATTATCATATTCATTTAATAACAGTGATGGTGAGTTTACCTCAAGTGTATTTTTAAATGCAACATCATGATTACCAATTAATGTATACAGGTTGATGTTGTTCTCTTTGAGTTTATCGAAAAAGTATTTTCTGGAAAGATATAGGGAATTAAAATTAATAAACTTTCGCCTATCAAATAGATCACCCATTTGAACAACTACATTAATTTTATTTTCTACAAGGTAAGGAAAAAATACATCATCATAAAATTTCTTGAAATAGTTATGGAAATCCAACGAATCTCCTCTTGCTCCAAAATGTGTATCACCCAATATACATAATTTCATAAATTATTCTTCTACAAAGTTGTCTATACCTTTAGTCTTACTTTCTTTTTTCTTTCTTTTATTTTCTTCAAAGTTGTGTATGAATTCGGAAATATTGTCATAGAGTTCAAACTGTTTCATGTTACCGTTTTCATCCTCATACATTTCACCTTCATCGAGCAATCCAAACTGTTGAGTTGCCTTATACTTCACATATAATTGTTTCTTCTCTTTCATAATTCTACGGAGAAATGCATAATATATGATTTGAGTAAAATAAGCAAATGGATTATTACTCTTTGCCGGATCAAAGTTGCGGAAATACATTAGGCAGTTTTCAATACCATCAGCAATCATTTCATCACGGAAAGTATAAGAAATAAAATTAGGCTTTCTGGAAAGGTGTTCTGCAATTTTAAGAAAACATTCTCCAATGTAATTTGGTATAGAAGGTTCTTCTGTCTTATTCTCTTTAGCATCTGCACAATCTTTATGGTATTGTACCAGTGCTGCAAGAAAGTCTGCGTTATTAATGTAGTGATTCGATTTAGCCATATTATTACCTATAAATGTGTTGACAAAGTGCTTGACAAGTGTTAAACTAGCGGTGTTCCGTATGAAGATTAATGAAGTCTTTTGTTCCTTCTGTATTCTTCTATCTCTTTAAGTTCTTCTTCAGTTAATTCGTATTCTTCATCTTCTTCAGTTTCTTCTTCCTCAAAAGACATTTCCTCACTATGTAACAAAGAAAGAATTGATTCATTTACCATACTCTGATAATATTCAACAAGAGAGTCTTTTGGTTCTATCATAGTAACAATATCTGAATTGTATATGATTGCAGAATCTTCCTTAATTACTTCTATTGGCAACCAAGGCATCATCATAAAAACAGATTGTCCTGTTTCAACCCTCTTTACTATCATTCTCATTGGGTTGTTTAATAATACCATATCACTATCATCATCTTCAGTTATCTTGGAAATAATATCTTCACCAGTTTGAAGTCGTACTATCTTTATTATTGGTTGATTATTCATTTGAGCTCTATGTTGTAAAACTTGTAGTTGAATTTTTCTTCATCGTATATTTTAACACGTTCTATGAAATGATTCAAGGTGAAATTGGTAAATTTGCCTATTCTCATATCATCGACAATATCAAACAACACAGCTTGTTCTTTGTTATCACCCTTTCTTAGTCCTCGTCCTATCGATTGTAAATTCCGAACTCTTGATTTAGAAGGTGAGGCGAAAACAATATTATGTAAGTTGCGGATATTAACGCCAGTAGAGAAAGTCCCGTAACTAGCAACAATGATTGCATCTCTTTGCTTCTCAGTAATCTCACGAACTGATTCCCGTATTTCGACATCTGTTCCACCAAAAACAAAAAATACATGTCTATCTTTAGTAGACTCTTTAATAATTTTATATAATTCTTTACCATGTTTTTCTACAAATTGAAAAAGTACAAGAGTGTTACCTTCTAAAGATAACACTAAATTTTTTATGAATTTATTTCTAGCTTCATTTAATACTATGTATTCTAGTTCGGAATTATAATCCCACTTTCTTGCTGCCTGACATACATTATCCGCATATTTGAGAATGAGGCATTTAATTTTAAAATCTGCAAGTTGTTTAGATGCAATTAATTCCGACGTAGATGTTGCTTTATAAACAGGACCAAAAAGTCCTTCTAATACCAATCTGTGTGTTTGTGTACCGTCTAATGTACCTGTTGTACCAATTCTATATTTGGCATTTACACAACCTGACAAAATCGTTGCTAACGATTTGGCTTTAAATTGATGAGCCTCATCACCTAATACAAAATCAAATTGTTCGAAGTACTCAGGTTCATTTTTGTAAATAGACTGCCAAGTGGTGATAGTCAAAAATTTATCTGTGTGTTTTTCTTTACCAGAATATTGACGATGACAAAAAGAATCAGAATCGTATCCATAATCCTGAAAGTCTTTATACATTTGTTCTACAAGTGATGTTGTTGGAACAATTAACAAACCTTTTTTAAAGTCTGAATACTGTAAGTAAGTTACTATACAATAAAGTATTAAAGATTTACCTGATGCTGTTGGTGACAATAATAAAATTCTTTTATTACGAATTGCATGTACAAATGCTTGTAATTGATAATCACGAATCTCAAAAGGAAGATTTAATGTCTTTACAAAGTCTACTGCTTCAACAAGAGAAAAATTCTCCGTGTTTACCACATCAGAATCTATTTCTAGATTATACTCACGTTCTTTACAAAACTTGTCGATATAAGGAACAAGACCATGGTACATAGTAAACGTTCGAAGGTCAGCCAATCGAATTTTACCATCCCAAATTTTATTTTTGTATGCTGGAGTAAATTGGTAACCAGGAACATAAAAAGTAAAGTACTCTGAAAGTTCCTGTGCTACACTTTTTTCACATTCAAAATGTATAAAAGATTCGTTCTTTTTACGAAGAATAATAGTATCAGTCAATTATATACCCTGTATAAATTTTTGCCAACTTATGTAATCTCTAAGTTGAAAGGTTCTACTATTCAACTCTTTTAAGATTGCAGTACATAGGTCAACAATTTCATCATGCATTATTTTATTTGCTAAATATTTGTTTAAATCTTCATCACTATCCAAATATGTATTGATCTCGGATTTCAACACGAAAGGAAAAGGTTCCCATCCTCTTTCTTTAAGATCATCGTCATCTAATTTGCCTGTATAATATTCCCACTTTACTTTCTTCATTTTGTTATATTTAAACTCAGACTCTTTGGAAAGTAAACGATGCCTAGAAAGTATGTTTAAATACTTACTATGAAGTTTGGGTATATTTAAAAGTTCTCTATCAGGTTCGGTACGATCAATATCACAATCTTGTCGCCATAATTCCAATAATTCTTCCAATTGTTTCATAATATCCTCCTAATGACATTATACTACATGTATTAGTAAATGTCAAACATATTTTATATCATAATAAGTGTACCTAAATGTTGCATCTGAAGTGACTGGACTATCTGGAGTTTCTTGTGATGAGAGTATAATAGTACTCAATGAGGTAGGAAAAACATCATAAAAAACAAACTCAACTACAGGCCTATTAGAAGAAGATAGTAAAACTATCTTGGCATCCGAATATTGTGGTTTTAATCTTTGTGATCTGTTAGGATTTAAATTTGCCAAATTTTTATATTCATCAAAGTTTTCTGGGAAAGTCATTGCACGTATCCAATCATGCACTTCTTTCCAAGATGTCAAGTTCTCATCTACCATAAACGTAACATTCAATAAATCGTATATGGCTTTCTCGCCAGGCAAATATGCATCTACGAAAGGTGTGAATTGTGGTATCTCTGACATTGAAATACCAGGCACAGTAACCGTTTGGCAAAAATACTGAATGTTGGGTAACCTACTAAAAGTTAATATAAACTTATTAGGTTGTAAAAAATTTGGATTTGATGGGTTTCTTGTGATAGCAGTCATAGATTATTTTTCAATCTTCCCAATTTTTACCGCTTTTATGTAATTTTGTTATTATAGACGCGGCAGTTTGTAGATGTAAATTTGTTGGTTTACTGTAATCACCTTTTTTACTGTACTTCAGTTCAGGTCCATGATGAATTTCCATTCTATCATCATGAAAAGTAATATTCATTTTGTTTTTCACATGATGTTTACCAACAGGAATATCTCTCCAATGTTGGCCTTCTTCTAAAGTGTATTGAATAAAAGTTTTCATATTCTTATTTATGCGCCATAAAAAAAGAGAGACTTTTTACAGTCTCTCTTTAAACACATTATAATTATTATTATGTTTTGTGTTTTGTTTTTAAGATTACATTAAGTTAGCAATCTTAAATGCACGATAGTACAAGTTAGTTTTGGCAGTAATTACGCCAGAACCTTGTGTAGTACCTTCAGCAAATGGGTTAGCAACTAGACCATAACGTGTCTTGAAGCCAATCTTTGGCTGGAAGTTACCAGTATCAACTGCACGAACCATTTGTAGAGGAACGTATGGGCAGTAGAATAGACCTGCGTCATAAGCGTTTGCACCCTTGTAACCAACTACAGCAAATTCTGAAGATGCTGATGCTGGGAAGTATGGATCGATGTAAACTTTGATACGACCGAAGATTGTACCAGCAAATGTATTACCAGTATCATCAACTGTTAGGTTAACTTGACCCTGTAATGCTGAGTTATAATCGAGAATACCTGCCATTGCAAGAGCAGAAGCAACATCTGAAGAACAGATCATGATGTTACCTTTACCACGACGAGTAGTCTTTGCAATAGTGTTAGCTTCACGCTCAACTTGGAAAGCAAGACCTTTGATCTTTTCAACCATCCAACGACCGTTTGAATCGGTGTCTAGGTCGAAAGTACCAGCAGTTGTTGTACCAACTTGTGCGCCAACTTTAGCTGACGAATAAACTGTACGAACAACTTCACGGTTAATTTCAGCAAGAATTTCTGTTGAAAGAATATTTGCTAATTCGGTTTCAGCGTCAAGACCATGAACTGCTTTCAAGTCTTGTGCTAATTCCATTGTGTACTCTGCTTTTAGAGCACGGGTCTTAGCAGTTACGGATACTTTCTCAATTGAGAAACCCATTTCTGCGAAAGATAAATCTTCAGCAGATGCGGTTGCGAGAGCAGAACCAGTTGTTACTGTTGATGCAAATACGTTACCGTTACCAAGTGATGTATCAGCAGCAAGTGATAAAGCAGTGTGAGCGCCTGTACCAGCAAAATCGGTATCGGCTTCATTGTAGAACGCTTCAGTACCAGAACCAGGAACACGATTAGTACCATACATAGTTCTCATTGCGAAGATAAGTCCTGTAGGACCAGTCATTGGCTGAACGCCGCAGATATCATAAGCGATAAGATTAGGTAATGAACGACGAACCAAACTGATTAGGATTGGATCGAAACCAGCAACAGGACCAGTTGCAGTAGCAGCGCCACCAAAACCACCTGTACCAGCTGCGTTGGTTGGTGTTGCTTCTGTAAGTTGCTGTACGCTGCCGCCAGATTTTACCATTTCTTGTGCTTGGTTTTCAAGAACAAGAGCGGTAACTGCCTTACGATATGGGTCTTTAATTGCAGGAAGAGCTGGGTGCTCTAACACTGCTTCCCATTTCTTTTGTAGTTCTTCAGTTAAATACATTTTTAACTCCTTAGTTTATTAAATTTTTGTTTTTGAAATCGATTGAACGACAGCATTGATAATTGGATCAAAAGATACTTTTGCTTTCTTATCATCTGCTTCGTCAGACACTTGCTCGTGTAATTGAGTCTCATCAGCTTTCTTAATGTTTGATGGGAAATAGTTCTCACGAATTGTCTCAAGTTTTTCTACTAGTTCTTCCTCTGTGGAAAAATCTATACTCTCTGCGAGTGATTTCATTTTTTCAACTTGAGTTTCGGTAAGTCCCTTGCAAACTTCATAAACTGTTTCTCTTTTTACAGATTCAAGAATTGCTTTTCTATATTCAATGTTAGTTTTGATTTCTTCATCTAACTGATCTTCTAGCTCTTCAACTTTACCTGCAAGTTCATCGACTAGATCAACTTTATCTTCAGGTACGTCAATGTAGTGCTCAGCAAATAGATTGCGTAAACCAACAATGAATTCTTCGGTAATTTCTGAACGTAGACCAGATTGGATAGCAATTTGATTTTCTTCCATCCACTGTTCTACAACGTAGTTTAGGTAGTCATCAACCTTTTCAGTTAAATCAGCTTTGATAGAATCAATAGCTTCTTCTAACATACCAGCATATGCGACTTCCATTTCTTCTTCGATTTGAGTAACTCTGTCAAGAACACGAGCTTCAAAAATAGTAGCTGCTTTGGTTTTGAATTCTTCAGAAATGGTAGAATCGTCAGAGAATAACGCATCGATATCCTCTTTCATTTTCTTTTTCATTTCTTCTTTGTGTGAAGTTTCGTCCAAAGTTTCTTCTTCGGCAATAACTTCATCATCAGCAACTTCTTCTTCTTCTTTCATGGTTTTACCAGCTTTGTTTTGGGTATCAGGTGAAGCGTCTGAAGGCTTAGTTGTAATCGTACTCTTATTCTTTGCAGAATTGTCAGGCGCTTTAGCAGAAGCATGAATCTTGTGTGAATCATCGTCTGGTTTAGCGTTCTGGGGAGTAGGACCACCAAGGTCTTGTACTTCACCACCTAATTTTTGTGGAGGCATGGCTGATGCAGATTTCTTGCTATTTGCAAGAATTTCAGCGGCCGCTTCCATGAGTTTGTTTGATGCCATTTGGATTCTCCTTATGATTCTTTATTTATAAATTTAAAGATTTCTAATATAATTTTCAAATAGTTTTAGTGCAACTTGTTCGATATCTTTTTTGGATGCGTTTTTAATCTGTTTTTTGGCTTGGTCAAATTGTTTCTCCATGAAGATTCCGTCAACAAACATCCACTCTTTATTCTCCATAATACCATTTACAAAAGCACCTGGAGCGGAAGGATCGGCAACAATATCAGCTGCGGTTGCAAGTCTTAAATCATCTTGCACCAAATTGTAGCCTTCTTTAGTCTGTACTAAAGATCCTAGAGCTCTTGAAGAAACTCCACAAGTAACATCATTTTCTATAAAGTTCTTAACGATTTGACCATAAGGTGTGTCAAGAATCAAAGCTTTACCATAAAAGGTATTCCCATCTTCTACTAAAGAAAGAATTTTATGACTAACTCTTTCTAGATTAATGGTTGGAGTATCGGGATGACCAAGTTCACCTAACGCACGATTCTGAGAAATAAATTCTTGATTGTATCGTTCAACTTCGTTACGCAAAGTGTCCATTTTGTACATTCTATTATTTTTGTTGACAGATTCGCCAACTAAGAATGTACCTTCAATGTAAAGTTTTTTGCTACCGTTTTCGGCAGCTTCGTTAATATACTTTACATTTTCTACTGTTTCTCGTATTAGTTTCATTTTACATTCCTGTTAAAGCTGGTGAATAAGTGCTAATTTTACTTACTACTAAAATAAGTGTACCGCCTGCACCAGAATTAGTTATATGAATATTTGCAGAAGAAGTGTTAGCTATTGCAATATCATATTGAGCTAATGGCCAATCACAATTTCCAGCACCAGTTAAATCTAATACTAATTCTCCACTGGTACTATCTCCTCTATAAACTTTCCATGCACCATCAGATTGTGACATTACATGTGAAATAGAAGCATTAGTAATTGTTTCGTCTGCACTTGCTGATAAAGAAGAAAGTGTAACTGTTATAGCGTTATTACCCACTACTTTAATTACCGACTTACTTCTTTTATTATTTACAATTTCATGTGGCATTTTATCTTAGTCCCATTGATGAACGCCTACGCATTGACATTTTTCTTTTCAATAGTGTACGGCGTATTTTAGCTCTTCTTGTTGTTTTCCATGAACGCTTTAGTAAGCGTGCTTTTCTTAATCTCTCTATTGCAGGTATTCTTTTAACAGTGTTACCTGACACTCTGAAACCTTTAATGCCTGAACGTCTTACATTTTTCTGTACGACAATTCTACCTTTTGCATTTCTTCGAATTCTACGGCGAATTTTTTGTACTCTACCCATTTTAATAATATTTGGGTTTCTTCTTTTTGTTGCCTCAACTAAATCTTCGCCTTCAAAAAAAGAATCAACTACTTCTGTTCTTTCTTCTTCTAGTTTCTGTTGTATCTTCTCAGACATTAAATTGTCAAAGCATTTTTTTGCTTCGACAACATTGCCTTCTAAAATTAAATCGATTAATTTCATTTTACTTTACTAAAAGCAAAACTTGCAACTTTTTCAAAGTGTGCAGGTGATTTATGTACCATGTCAGCTAACTTCTTCTTGTTATCATCATTCACAGCTTTATGCACTTGTGTAATAGCTGATGCTGTATAATGATCTACTTTTCTAGTTTGACCGTTAGCAAACTTTACTGATTGTGCTTGTTTACCCGCAACAATCTTATGTAATGAATCCATAACTGCTTCTTTCAATTCAACTTCTTCTGATTGAATTGCAGAATCAATTGCAGTACCATAAGGCACAGTAAAATGTTTATCTAGTTTTGAATTATAATATAAAGCAACTTTTGTTTTATCTGGGTAAATACGAATTGCTTTACGTTTTAACATTAATACTACAGGAGGATCCTCTTGACTATTTTTAGAAGAATCTGCTTCTATAATATTTTCTTCTTTTATTTTTAGTTCATCATCAACTTTTAAATCATCACCAACTTTAACACGATGAGCTTTTACTTTTTTACCAGAAGGTCCAATTTTAAAATCTGAAGTATCTATAGTACGTTCGTCAATCTCTACTTCTTCACGAACAGCTTGACGAGTCTTTTGAAATATCTGTTTATTATTACTAATTAAATCTACCATCTTATTAAAAAGATTTTGTAGAATCATTTTATCAGCATTATTAAATTGTGGTCTATCATCTTGCATCTTATCAAGAATTCTATGAATTCGTTGTAATTGTGCTTTGTTTGCCAGACCAGCTCGTACCAACATGTCGAACTTAGAATAGTCCGACTTTTCTTCTTCTACTAAATTTTTAAATTCGTATAAAGATTTCATTCTTCTGTTATTTCTTCTTCTGTATCTTGAACTTCTATTTCATTTTCTTCAGAATTACCACCAAATAAATTTGTGGCTAACTCTTTTTTCTGGCCATCTATGGCTTCAAAGGCCTTTGTGGATAGAAGGTCATTCAAGTTTTCTCTTGCAGCGGCTGCATTACCGGCAACAACATTATCAATAAATTGTGAAATATCCATGTTTTTCTCCATTATCGTCTATTTAGTATTGATGTATATCTATCTGTCTGTGCGTCTAATTCTGGTGTAGGTGACTCAGAATTTCTATCGTCTATTGTATTATCAACAGGAGGATATTCATCAGGTGATGCTGGTGGTTCTTGTTGTTCATCCATTGGAGGATCATTTAAACCTTGTTCATTTTCAGCATCTATTTGTTCTTGCATTTCTTCAATTTCATCATCCGTCATCTGTAAAACTTTCTTCTTTACAAATTCATGTGAGAAATATTTACCAATATAAGGATCAACCATGCCGACCATTTGCAGTCTATTTTGCAATAATTCAGCTTCTCTTAACTCAGTAAAGTTATTGTCTTTTTTGTAATCATAGTTAATAACTTCTTTCCATTCTCTCCATTCTTCTGAAGTACAAATACCTTTAAGTATTAATTGTGTACCTAAAGCTTCAGTGAAAATAATAGAAAATTTATTACGCAATCTTTGAATAAATTTTGCAAACTTTAATTCATCTCTAGTGATTTCTTGACTTCTACCTAAACCTGCGAAACCGCCACCGCCCTGTTCATCCAATCTAGAAAGAGGAACATTCAATGCATTGAGAAGTTTCTTTTGAAAATACTTAACATCTTCTAGTTCGCCAAGATTTTGCCCAGCTGGTAATGTAGTAATCTCTGTGCCTTTACCACCTTCTCTACGTGGTAACCAAAAATCTTCAAGCATCGACATGTGTTTACGATCATCACGCAATTCACCTGTTGATGCATCATAAACCATTTTGTTACGATACTTAACCATAACATCACGTAGATATTGTTCTGCTTTACCTTTTGGTAAATTACCTACATCGATGTAAAAAATTCTACGTTCTGGTGCTCTTGAAATACGGTAAATAACTACTGCATCTTCAATCATACGTAATTGATTGAGTGGTTTGATTACTTTATGTAAGAAAGAAATTACAAAAGTATTCTTTGCATCCATTAAACCAGAATTGATATTGATAACTGAATCTGGTGATATTCTTAAACCTGAACTTGTTGATGAAGTATAATTTTGAGTGGTTGTACCTCTATCACTATAAACATAATATTCAGCCGTTGAAAGAATAACAGTAGCTCCCGTTTTTGGATCTCTACCTGTTTTTACTTCACGAACTTTTCTTATTTTTCTTGGGTCGATATAACGTAATTCTTGTATACCTTCTTTTGGATTCTTCTCATTTACTACGATATGATAGTACATTCTACCATCTATGTACCATCTTTTAAAGAGATCAGAAGCTAAATTAGAAAAATTTAAAAGACGCAATACTGTTTCAAATTCCTCAGTAATTTTCTTTTTGATGGAATCTGTTGTTTTCAAATTATCTGTATTTACATCAACAACTCTCTTATCAGTAGAATATGTAATGGCTTCATTTACAATTTCATCAATCGCCATTTCTAATTCTGGATGATTTGCCATTTCACGATAACGTGTAATAAGTTCTAATTCATTACGAACAGAACCTTCTAAGTCTACGTATGTACCGTAATAAGCATTTGAAGTAATAGTGACAGCACCATCATCGATGGCCTGAGTTGGGAGAGCGAAGGAAGCCTGTTCAGGTTTTTCAACCTGAACAATATCCTTTCTGCCGATAGTAAATCCGAAAAGTTTAATTGCCAAAATATATTAATCCTATAAAAGGAGAAAGAGCAAGAGCTCTTTCTCTATCAAACCACGTTGTCTGCAATTGACTCCCACCATTGATAGGTAAGGGTCACTGAAAACTCCTCAATCGTATCATTAGCACCCCAGTCAACATCAATTGGAGTAATATCTGTCGGAAAAAGACCGATAAATTTATATTTCTTTAATGAATCGCCATTTTTAGCATACTGTGTAACTTCTCCATCTACAGTATATCCTAATGGTGATTGTGCTAAAGGTGTTCTCACGTTTAGACTATGACTATTAATGCCATTCATCCAACGTTCGAAAGCATTACGAATGATAAAATCTTCATCGTTAATAACTGTGATTGTCCAATCTGCAAATGTTCTATTGCCTACAAATTTTAATTCACGTCCAAAATATTGAACAGGCACAATACCAAGAGTTGACCCTGGTAATTGTGCAGTTTTACACATGAATGTTAATTTTGTTTGTGCGTTTCCTGGCAATGAAAACGAAGGGAACGGCATGCTAACCTCAAATAAATTTGGGCGTGCGCCGTCTCCTTGCATTTGAGAGCGGAATTCGTTAATGTTGAAAGCCATTTAATTATTCTCCTATCTCTCTATTTATTAAAACGATCCAACGACTTCATTGAACGATACGCCTGTGCGTACAGCAACAAAGTTAAGTTGAATAAAGTTGATTGAACGTGCAGGTTTAATATAGATATCACCAACAAACTCGTTACGATCAATAACTTCTGGTGTATTATTTGTAGTATCACATACAACACGGTAGTCGTAAATACCACGGCGACCTTGTACATCACGTAAGAATGGTTCTACAAGATTTACAAATTGAGCTCTTGTAAATTCATCGTTAAATTCAAACAACGATGAACGAGATGCTCTCGCAATCGCTTTCTCTAAAACAATGAATAGGCGGCGAACATTGATACGATCAAATGCAGAAGGTCTTGACAATAAGGTCTTATCACCATATAATACGGTGCCTTCACCAGGGAATGTAACTACTGGGTTGATACCCATTTTATATAAACTGTCCCTTTCAGCTTTGGTTGGATTCCAAGCAAGTTTAACAACGTTCTTAATTTGACCTCTGTTAAATCCTGCTGGTGAGAACCAAGGATCTCTTTCGATATCAGTTCTAGCACATAGTCCAGCAACATCTCCATTTAAAGGAATCCAACGATAAACGTCATTATACTTATCGTACTGATATTTCCATCCAGAATCCATAACAGCAAAAGAAGATGACGTTATAGTATCCCTTAAAGTTCTTATATCAGTAACCTCACTACCTGAATTATTTACACAATCTGATTGTTCGGGAGATATGAAAACCAAAACATCTTTTCTATTTTCTGCCATTGAAATTAAATGGTCTGGTATTGTATCACCAACAGTTTCTCCGGTCATTAATAATGAAACATCAACTGAATCTGGGTTATCAAAAAGGTCATATGAAGAATTTCTATTTCCAGCAGTTGGTTCTACGTCTGTTCCTCCAGACAAATCAAATGTTGTGGATGTAAGTGCATCCAACTGTTTATTAGCACTAATAAAATTTGAATCATCTAACAAATTAGAAGAAGTTCTACCCCAATTTGTAGTTACTATTGGATGGCTTAGCCACCAAATATACTTTGATCTACTGTTTAAAACATCAACATAATAGTTTGAAGTTCCATCTTCATTTTTGGCATCTTTTAATTTGGAAGCAAAACCAAATTTTTCTAAAACTGTTCCTTCTGTTCCAGAAATTGCTCCTGTTCTATCTACAACAACAATATGAATTTCATCTTTACTAATACCTTTTGTAACAGCAAAAGCTGAGTTTGATGCATTTGCACTAAATTCATCTCTATATGTCCAGGTAGAAAGTATAGTTGTATTTGCATCACACATAGAAACTCTTAAGGCATTACCTAATGCGCCTGGATATTTGGCAGCAAAAACTCTAGGGTAACTTCCTGCATCGAATACATTTTCCGCAATAGGAAACTGTTCTTCATAATCTGTTTTATTTTTGATGGAAATACCTGCTGCATCCACTGTAGCATTATTTGCGGTTGATCCTACTGAACGAACCACACGAATGTCATTTGCATACGATAAAAAGTTTGCTGCGGTGAAGAAAGAGGTGTATGTATTACTGTTTGGTTTACCAAATCTCTCTACTAGTTGAACTTCATTATTAATTGTTACGATTTCGTCCACAGGTCCCCAGTTGAAATTACCGGCAAAACCACCAACAGTAGTTGCCACAGAAGGTACGACAGTTGTTAAATCAACTTCTGAGACATTCACACCTGGTGATAGTTGAAAAGCCATTTTTAAATCTCCTTTTTTCAGGCTGAATAAATTCTTTTATTGTCTATTTATGTTTTTAGAAAGTTGAAGGTGTATAACCTCTAGTCGACCAATGGTCTCCAGATGAATCTACGATAGGTTCTTCTCTACCATCATCTATGATACCAAAAGGCGTCAATTGTTCGTCACCTAACATGTCATTTTCTTCTAAAAGAACCTTCCTTATATCTATATTTGTGGCTTCTTTGAAATACGATTGTGCAGATAACCACGAAAACAATACAAGACCCATGACCAAATCATCATTATTACCTTCTTCGGCTGCATAACTATCTTTCTGACGTACAAAAGTATTTAATTCTGCAATTGTATCAAAGTCATTAATGATTAATTTATCATTTTCTACCAACGTTTTCAAGTTGGCACAACCAATTTTTTTAACAGTTTTGGTAGTTTTAACACCAAAGTTTGCAGATCGTTTAAATCCACCAGAAATCGTCTGACCTTTAATATGATGGTGGTCAATCTTATAGACGTTTTCGTATTCTAGATCATAATGTAAAATGTCCACAACTTGTTGACCCACATTATTTGTTTCAATCAATACGAAGGCTTCATTATATTTGTTTGCCAAAGAATAAATTATTGTTGGAAAAAACAATAATGGTAACTTATTGTTTCTATATTTGGCAACCTGTCTGTAAGGTACCTGAGAAACATCTATTACATTAATTGTCGAATAATCTCTGTCAACACCCTCAGAACAATCTACTGTACAAATATACAATCGATCTTTCTGTGGTTGTTCATAAATGTCCAGACCTTCTTCTGAGTGTATTGGATTGAAGAAAGCCAACGATCTTAATTTTACACCGGAAACCAGTGTTGCGGAAGAACCAATAAACTCAGTTTCAAACTCGACTCTAAATTGTTCTTCAGAGGTATTGCGTATCGTTTCTTCTTTCCACTTTTGATCTCTACCTGGTACCATAGACCAATGAACTTCAACCGGAACATAAGTCGAACGATTTTCAATTGCATCTGTCCACATTTTGTAAAACAGATTCAATCCATTTGGAGTAGAAACAATAATAACCTTTGATGTTTGTCCAGAAGAAATAACAGGATACGTTGACTGGAAGAAATCAAGTGCCATATTATGTTGAACGAAAGCAAATTCATCTAAGAAAATTAAATTATACGAACCACCTCGAACACCAGCTGCTGAGGTTGCATAAGCATAAATTTTAGAACCATTTTCAAGTTCAATATTTCTTTTATTCCAAACTATAATACCTTGTTGCAACCAAATAGGTAAATACTCATAGGCCTTCTGTATTCTCGAAAGAATTTCTTGTGCTAGTTGACCTTTATTGGCCAAGATTGCAATTGAATATTCTTCTTGAAATAAAACACACCACAACATATAACCAACCGTTGTGGTTGTTTTACCAACCTGTCGAGGCATTTTTGCAATTGAAAATCGATTGTTATGAAAAGACTTAACCATTTCTTCTTGAAATGGCCACATATCAAAAGGAACTAAACCACGGTCTACGTTGACAATCTTAACATATGTTCTAATGAAATAAACGGGGTCTTCCATACACTTAACAATTTCAACAGCTTGTTCTTCAGTGTATGTGAGTTCAACGCCAACTTTCTTTAAGCGTTCATTACCAAGATAACCGTCATTCATTACTTAGAGATACTACGTAACATCCAAGCGTGTTTGTTGTGAGTGTCGATTCTACCTGCAAGAAAGTCCATTAGACCTTGTTGATCAAACTGTTCAGCCAATTTTAAAGCCATATTCAAACTATTTAATACCATTTGATTATCCGTCATCAATTTTCTTGCCATGTCTGTACCAAGAGGAACATTCATTTCATCTTGAATGTCTGTTAATTCCATAAATCTACTAAAAGAACCTGGCGCATAAGCATCTAATGCACGAATTTGTTCCGCAATAGGATCTACTGCACCATGAAGTTCTTGATATAAATTACCAAAAAAATCATGATATTGTGGGAAGTTAGAACCTTCTACATTCCAATGATAGTTGTGTGATTTTAAGTACATAGCAAAAGTATCTGCTAATACTTTTTTCATCATCTCTACTAATGTTTCCATTTTTATTTCCTTTAAAGTGTTTATTTATTCGTCAGTGGTTCTTGTAGAAGGGAACTGTCTCGTATCACCTGGCCAAATGATTCTGAGACACCCCATTTCGCCAACACCATTTTGAAATGTATTAGAGTAGGATCCAACTATTCCACCGCCGCCGCCGCCATAAGCTCTACCTCTTTGAGCAAAATTATAGATAGTAGTTCCTCCACCGCCATTGCCGCCGGTAGTTCCTCCTGTTCCTCCTGTACCATTTGAACTTTGTCCTGTAGGTAAAGTTCCTCCTCCACCACCAGCACTTGAAGTTCCTGATCCTCCGCCGCCTCCACCGCCGCCTGCTCCGTTTAAACCATCACCCGAAGAACCTCCGTTGCCACCAGTGCCGGCATATCCAGCAGCACCGCCGCCACCGGCAGCTCTTGTATTTCCTGTTGCAGTTCCTCCTCGGCCGCCTTGGCCGCCACCATCCGACCCAGACACAGCACCACTACCACTAACTATATTAGGTGAAGCTGGAATACTTGAATTATGTGTTAATCTTGCTCCTCCATTTCCACCGATTGCATTAGGTATACCATCATCACCCTCTGCGCTTCGGCCATATCCACCATAAGCGCCACAAATTAAAGTTGATCCTGCTTGAAAAGGTGAACCTCTCCATAAAGTAGCACAAGATCCTACTAGAGTAGCTCCTTGACCTCCAGCGCCATGGGTAAAATATAATGTTTCTCCCGGCGTTACCGTAAAATTATTTCTATAAGATAATCCTCCACCTCCACCTCCAGATGGATTGGTGAATGTTCCCGAATTACTACCGCCGCCTCCACCGCCTATACAGACCACAGATATTCTAGTAACTCCAGATGGAACAGTCCATGTTCCAGAATTAGTATATCCATATTCTGAAGTTCCTGAAGTTTTTGGAAAAGAAGATGCGGGAGCAAACAAAACTTGTCCTGTTACTGGCGGAGTTATTGAAGTATCCGATATTGTAACTACTGCACTATTTGCTACAATTGTTCCTGTATTGGATGTTCTTCTCAATTGTATTCTAAAAGATTCTGTTCCTTCTGTAGTAACATCGTTAGATAAAGTTCTAATAAAAGAAGCTGCATTACTGTTGATTGTAACTGTACCTTCGATTTGAGATCCTGAAAAATCGGATGCATTTATTGTACCACTAACACCTAAAGTGGTCCAATACAAAACTGTGCCATCATTTACATTTTGTGTATCTACTGTAAACGAAACTGTACTTCCTTCATTGACAGAAGTTGTGTTTGCAGTAAGAGTATATGATGGTGATAATGATGTATCGTTAGCTATAATGAAACTAGAGTTTGCTACAATTGTTCCTGATATAGAATTTTTTCTTAGTTGTACTTGAAAAATTTCAGTACCTTCTGTTGAAGAATCTTCTGTTAATGTTATTGGAAAAGTTCCTACATTTGAAGTCAGACTAAAAGAACCAGACAAAGAATTTACATCTAAACTATTTAAATCGCCGGATACTGCAACTATAGTCCAATATAAAGTTGTCTCACTTACGTTTCTGGTAGAGACAGTAAATAACGCTGTATTACCCTCATTTACAGAAGTTGTGTTTGCAGAAAAAGAATAAAATTCTCCATCACCACTTATGACCAAATTTGGACTTACAGATGTAAGGGTATTTACTCTAGGCATCTTTAACCATATGTTGAAATTGAACCCAACACGATCCAATTGCTTGAAACTCTTAGCAAAACAAAAGAAACTATTTCTTTTTTATTGGCTATAGGAGTTGGAGTAGCACCGCCAACCCAATTAATTGTTTGTGATGAACCATCAATTTGTAACGCATTAGGAATATATCCTGTTGCACCTTGATCTAAAACTAAACTTACCACAATACTTCTATCATTTGTTGTAGGTACATTTGTAATATTTGCAGTAAAATTTGCAGAGATTGAACTGTGATAAAATAAAGTGCCTAAAGAATAATCATGAGTTACCGTACCTGTAGCTGCAGTTTTTGTTTGTATTTTTTCTGTTACTTGTTGAAAAGTAGAAGTGCCTAAAACAGACATTGTATTTGCATTTACATCATCAAATGAATAGTCTAGTGTCTCATCAACAGCATTAGGTTTTATTTTTGTTAGTGCCATTATTCTTTACTCTTTAAAAGTTTTACTAATTCTTTAGTTGATCCTACAAACACAGCCTTATCAACAGTAATACCATTTGTAGGTGAAGATTCTTTTGGTTGTAAATCTTTTTTTCTTTTTTGTATTTCCATCAAATCTTTATTCATGTCCGTTAAGTGTTTCAACATATTTGCGGCAACTTCATATGCTCTTGGATGATCAGAAGCTCTAGCAACATTTAAAATTCCCTCTATAGCATCGTTACCTTTTTCTATAAGATGCCTAATATTTTGACGAGCGAACTCTGCATCATCATCGATATCATTTAAGGGTTCGAAAACAATATTGTTTGTTACTTCAATAGGTTCTACATCTAAAATTTCAGATAAGTTATTATTCAATTTATTCATAGTATAGGAGTATTACTATTTAAAATGTAAATTGCATTAGCCAGACGATCTATTGCAGATTGAATTGTTGTTGGAGGTGAAGTGTCCCAAATTGCAGCATATGATGCAACATAAGTGTTGGATGAATTAGCCGTACTAAAAGCTCCATTTGCATAACTTGATGCTGAGTTGGCAACATGACTTGGAGTATTTGCTTGAGTAAAAGCTCCATTTGCATAACTTGATGCTGAGTTGGCAACATGACTTGGAGTATTTGCTTGAGTAAAAGCTCCATTTGCATAACTTGATGCTGAGTTGGCAACATGACTTGGAGTATTTGCTTGAGT
>Ga0315901_10000360_pt1 | contig 67920 bp, 61 predicted proteins | sample LakEriMetagenome_10_FD_203761 | JGI IMG/M metagenome (GOLD analysis project Ga0315901, IMG submission 203761) | Freshwater fungal communities from buoy surface, Lake Erie, Ohio, United States - Buoy 2 MA116 | ecosystem: Environmental > Aquatic > Freshwater > Lake | place: USA: Lake Erie, Ohio... | reverse complement strand
TATTCACTATGTAAGAGTAGGAACTGTTGTTAAAGCAACTACTGATGGAGCGTTAGTAGTAAATGTCATTAATGGTTATGAGTTAAATGAATTACACAATGTTGTAATTGCTTCCCTTGCTTCAGGGCAGATTTTGATGAGTAATGCTTCTAATTACTGGTACAATGTAAATCCTGGATTTATACCTACAGCCTCGTATCCTTCACTTGGTTCTTTAGCAGTCTTAAACTCTCTGTCATACTATGCTCTGGATTCAAGACTTTCTCTTGGCTCACTTGCAGTACAAAATAACCTATCGTACTATGCACTTGACTCCAGATTATCGTTAGGTTCTTTGGCAGTACAAGACACAGTAAACTATTACAACCTTGTTTCTTATCCTTCATTAGGAAGTTTAGCTGTTCTTAATACGCTTTCATACTACGCTTTAGATTCTCGTTTATCTTTAGGTAGTCTTGCTGTACAGGATACAGTTAATTTTTATAATTTAGTCAGCTATCCATCATTAGGTAGTTTGTCAGTTCTTAATTCATTATCTTACTATGCCCTTGACTCAAGACTTTCACTTGGAAGTTTGGCCGTACAAAACAATCTTTCTTATTACTCTCTCGATTCAAGATTATCTTTAGGAAGTCTTGCCGTACAGAATAACTTGTCATATTATGCTTTAGACAGTAGGTTATCTTTAGGTTCGTTAGCAGTACAAAACAACCTGTCTTACTTCTCATTAGACTCAAGATTATCTTTGGGTTCATTAGCAGTTCTAAATGGTCCATTACCTGCAAACTCACCTGCATCTACAAATAGATTTGTAACAGCATATAACTCAACTACAGGTGCATTTACAATAGCAAGACCTACTTGGGCAAACATTGATAAAACTTTATCTGCAATAGGGGATATAAGTGATGTTTTTATTACAAGTCCTGTATATGGTCAGGTTTTAACTTATGACTCAAATTTACTTGGTTGGGAAAATAAAACACCAGCAGATACACAAAACTTACTTGATAATTCAAATTTTATAAACAACTCAACAAATGGATATGGTTCATTAGCAGATGGTTGGTCAGAAACAAATACATCAGCAACTCAAGGTGGGTTTCCTGTATTAAATTTCTCTTCAATTTATGATGCTGGAACTTTATCAGGTCTTTGGTATCTAAAAGAAGCATCAGGAAGTGCTATTGACCAAAATGGAGTTTATACTCTTACAGAATCATCAGCAGTTACCTCAGCTACACAATTTTCTCTAATGGGTAAGATGAGAACATTTAGTGGAGCAAACAGGTTTTCTGGAACTGTTGGAGCTGGAAATGTAGCAGGTAGTCAGACATTCTTTGCATTTATCAGACCTGGGTCAGTTACAGGAGTTCAGCATATTTGTGGATACAATGATGGAACAAGAAATGCAATTTTATACCTAAATGGAAACAAAGCTGCTTTTAATATGACAGGTCTTACTCCTACAGCTGTATCTGCAGATGTTCCAATAGAAATTGGTAAATGGTATTTAATAATTGGAAGTTATGACCAAGGGGCTGGAGAGTTAAATATATTTGTAAATGGTGTATATAAATCACAAGCAGTTACAGGAACTCATGTGGTTACAACAAATAGTGTATTTCAAATTGGTGCTACAAACTCTACAGCTCATTTTACAGGTTCAATCAACTGTGTGGGCCATATCAATGATAGAGGCTGGGATATAGAGAAAATGAAAACTATGTTTGCCATAACTCTTTGGTCAGGTGTAAAGATTGAAAGAACAGATACTGGTTCTGAAATAAGTTGCTATCAATTACTTGGTAGAGAACAAATGCACAGATTTTCAAATAGAACAATTACCTTTACTGCTGAAGTGTGGCAAGAAAACTCATCAAGTGCAAAATTAACAATCTACAGTATTGGAACAGGAAATATTGATAGTCCTACTGCAATAACAACAGGTGCTTGGGAAACTGTAACTGTAACTACTACATTACCAACAAGTTTAAGTGAATTATATTTCAATGTAAGAAGTTCAGGTGGAGCAGTAGGGGCTATTTGGTATAGAAACTTAAGAATAAATTATGGTGGTCTTCCTATTGGAGAAAAAATATATTCTCCAAATGACTGGATAGATTTCCCAAGACTTCTAATGTTGGATATTCCTAAAATGTTTGATGGAAAACCTTATCAATATGAAGAAAACAGATGGTATTCTTGGACACCAACTCTTACACCTGCTGGAACTTCAAATTCTTTTACAACTGAATGGAGATTTAGTGGTAAAACTTGCACAACTAAAGGACAAATAGTTTCAACACATACTTCTGCTACTTGGACACACACTTTACCTATTAGAACAGGAACTGCAGAAATAATTTATACAAGACACCTAAAAATCCAAAACAATGCAGGAGTTATAGCACTTGGTAACTGGGTTCAAACAACTGGTAACTCAACAACAGCAAATATGTATTCTTCAATAGCAAATGCAGCTTTTAATACAGTTTCAGGAATAAAGGTTGCTCAAATTGAAATGATTGAATGGGAGATTGATTAACTATGAATGATATATATTTTGACCCAAGATGGTTTCAAATACTTGCTACAAGAAATGAGTTGCTTCAAAATTCAGATTGGACAATGCTTCCTGATGTTGAACTAACTCCTGAATTAGTAGCACAAATGAAAACATACAGGCAACAGTTAAGAGATATAACTAAAGATTACACTAACCCTGATGATGTAGTTTTTCCAGATAATCCTTTGGAACAAACCGAATAATTTAGTATTACTTAAGTATGTCTACACATTACAACTTATCTGAAATTTTAAAATCAGTTGGTGCTATTGCCGATCAAGACGCATCACTTCCAACAGGATCAGATTTAACACAAAGAATCCAATTCGCAAATGACGCATTAGCTGAGTGGGCAGACACATATACTTGGACTGACCTACGAACTACAATTTATATCAATACTACAACAAACTCAACAACTTCTATTGGGTTACCTACTAACTTTAGAGAACCATTAAGTCCTATTGTTAATTATCTTGAAACTGGTTACAAAGACACTTATGAAATAATCCCAGCAGTTGATAGATTTAACAAACAAGATACAGATAAATACTGTTATATCTCAGGTCTTTATAATAATAAAGCGTTAATAATACCAAACGGACTAGCAAGTGGGGCTTCTTTACAATTTGACTATATGTCTTTCCCATCAAGTTTAGCGACTTTAACTGACACAGTTCCTATTAGTGCTACTCAATATATGGTTAAAAAAATAACGGCTTTAGTTTTACAAGGAAGGGGAGACCCAAGATTTCCATCTATTCAAAATGATGCACAAAGGATTTTATCTAATGCTATTGAAGAGCAGAATGTGCCATTTGGTAGGGTTAATAGAATACCTTACTACACAGCTGGATTCTCTATTGGGTATGATGGATAATGCCAAGATTAGATATACCAGCAAGAGCCTATCAACCTCAACCATCAGTTGAAATAACTTACGAAGGCTTTAACGGCGGTTTAAATACATTTTTCAAAGATACTGAAATTAAAAGAAACGAACTTGCAACTGCAGATAATACTATGCTTATAGGTAAAGGTATAGTTACAGGCAGATGGGGTAGTGAAAACTATTTTCTAGCAGGAAGTGGAAATGTAAAACTACTTGATGAGTATAATAATGTTCAAACATCTCAGTCAGATTTACTCGCAATTACAGACTCAGGTTATTTAGTTAAAAAATCAAATGCTTCATTCACAATAATTACAGGTGCTTCGTTTGCCTCGGGTGCTGTAGTATCAGGAACTCAACTTGGTAACAACTACTACGTAGTAAGTGATTCAACAAATTTAGTTAGATATAACGGATCAAACTTAATTCCTTACTCAGGTGTATCAGCCCCAGTTATATCTGGAGTTTCGAGGTTGTCTGGAGCAACAGGAACTACTTCTTGGTCTTATAAAATTACCTCATTAACAGCAAGTGGTGAAACATTACCATCTACTGCGGTTCTAATTTTAGGATCTCCTGCTGATTACACATTACTTAATAATCAAATTACTTGGTCAACAGTAAGTGCTGCATCAGGTCTTCTTACAGGTTACGCCTTATATAGAGGGCTACCTGGAGAAGAAACATTTATAGGTAATGCTGGTACTGCCGCTACAACATTTTTAGATAATGGACTTCCACAATCAGATACTATTTTTCCACCAACCGCTGACACTACTTCAGGAGTAAAAGCAAAATATATAAAAAGATTTGAAGATAGACTTGTAATTGCAGGTATTTATAACGATCCAACAATGGTTATGATTTCAGGAAAATACCCATATCAAGACAGATTTAACTGGAACTATGGTGGTGGATATGTCAGAGTTGCACCAGATAGTGGTGATGAGATTACTGGTATTGAGGTAGCTGGAACTACATCTATTGGCGCTACAACAAACTCTTCTATTTTAGTCTTTATGAAGGAGAAAGCATTCCAAATGATTTTACCAACTATTGAACTTGGAAATTACATTGTCTTAAATCCAATTTACCAAGAAATTGCCCCAGTAGGTGCTTCATCTTTTGGAGGAATAGTTAATATTAGAAACAATACATTCTACTTCGGTAGGGAAGGAATTAATACAGTCGGTGCTGAGGCAGCATATCTAAACCAAGTAAGAACAAGAGAAGTAAGTGCTAGGATCAGACCAACTGTACAAGCATACTCCGATAGTGTTAAAAACTCAGCAAGCGGAGGATTTATGGATTACAAATATTTACTTTCATTTAATAACAAACAAACTATAGCCTATGATTATGAAAGAGCTTGTTTTGTTGGTATTTGGACAACTCCTTTTGCAATAGCTAAATGGTTTAAATATGTTGATACAAATGGTGTGGAAAACTATCTTGCAGGATGTGATGACGGTTATGTTAGAAAATTTTCCGATGTAATTCATACAGACAACGGAGTTAAAATAAATAAAATATTAAGACTGAAAAGAGAGGACTTTAATAGATTTAATGTAATGAAAACCATTCAATCTTTTTATCTTTTATTTAGGAATGTTTCAGGAACTTTAAATATAAATTTAATTATTGAAGATAAAAATGGTCTTAGAACTATCGCTAAAACTATTAACATTGAAACTACAACAGGTAAAACAGGTTGGGGTACAAATATTTGGGGATCAAAAAAATGGGGACAAACTATTAATTCCGTAGTTGCATTCTTAGGTGACATCATTAGATGGGGATACCTTTATAAGACTGCAAGAACTTTACAACTTGAAATTACAACTACTGATAATTTATCTAATTTTGAATTTGTAAGTTTTAAAACTTCTGCTCAATACCAACCAGAGGGATCTTTACCACCTTCTTACAGAATATAGATTTATTTTGTATTAATAAGTTATGGCAAACTTATACTCAGTTCCACTTGAAAATGGAGTACAACTTACATTACAAAACGCACTTTTAACAGGGCAGACTTCAACTATTACCTTTACTGGTAGTGTTACTGCAAAACTACAAGCAAGTTCAGCAATGCCTGGAATACTTGTTATTGATAGAGTTGATGCTAACGGCAACGAAACTCCAACAAAAACTGAATACATTTCTTTTACAGGTGTAACAGGTTCAACAGTTACAGGACTTGTAAGAGCTTTATCAAACACAACAGACCAAGACCATGCAGCTGGTGCTATCGTTGAGTTAGTTCCTGATGTTGTATGGGCAGAGGCATTAAATGATGTCTTCACAACACAACACAACTCAGATGGAACTCACAAGACATTATCTTTAATTTCTCTTGCTTCTGTAACTATCAATAATTCTATAATTAACAGTGCTTCATTTACAGATTTTAATCTTGCAGGGGGGACATTAGCTTCTTCAACTATTTATAATTCTAAATTTACAGGACTAAATATTGAAACTACAACTTTTACTGGGGGTTCTCTTGTTTCTATTACTACTGCCAATATGGCAACAATTCCAGTTCATACTAAAACAATCACTTCCCCAGCTTCCGCTATCTTCAACTTATCAGCTTCGAATATCTTTTCATACAACTTATCTGTTGCTACCACAGCACTTCTTGTTACAAGTCCTACAGCAGGGCAACCATTTGTTGTCAGACTTTCTCAAGGCAGTGCAGGAAACAGAGCAGTATTCTTTGATACTATTAAGTGGGCAGGAGGCACAGCACCAACATTAACCGCAACTTTAAATAAGACTGATGTATTCGGGTTTTTATGCACAGCATCAGGTTTCTATGATGGTTACATTGTTGGTCAAAACTTGTAATGGGAATTAAACTGAAGTCAGTTGGTTTAGATACATCAGGAGGACTTAACGGAGCAGGTGCTACAACCATCTCAGGAACAGTTACTGTTGCTTCAAATTCACAAAGAATATTAATAGTAGGATATTTAGGTAGAAGTAGAACAGTTAATTCTATGACCTATGGTGGAGTTTCAATGACAAGATATCAATCTTCAGCAATCTTTGACCAATGTCTAACTGAATGGTGGTATATAGTAAATCCTGCAGTAGGTTCAGCAACTCTTACTGCAAACTTATCTGCTAATTCAGACAGCAGAGATTTCCTTGCTTATGCAAGTTTTTATAATGTAGATACAGTTAATCCTTTTGTAACTTTTGTAACCTCAACAGGAACAGCAGCATCAGTTTCAGTATATCTAAATGGAACTTATGACAATACATATATGATTGGAGGTAACTTCAATACAGGTAACTTATCAGGAGATGCTATCTCACCTGCAGTTTTATTTGCAGAAAGAGACCAATCAGATTCAGGTGGGGCAAGTTATCTTCAAATTACAACTGCAGCAAACACAAACACAGGTTTTAATAATTTTTCATCAGGGTCAGCATATAGTTATCTTTATTTGGAACTAAAACCTGCTGAATTAGATGGAGGGGGTTTTTTGTATAACTTAATATGAAGTTGGACGAAAGAATGGCAAAACTTGAAGAAAAAGTTGAAAATATCAAGGAAAACCTTGACGATGTAGTCAAACACAGACTACCTGCAATAGAAAGAAAGATAGAAGGACTTGGAAAGTATATCTATATTGGAGTTGGTCTTGCTATGGCTGCTCAAATAATTATTTCATTAATAGTAAAGGAAAAATAAATGAACTATCAAGAATTTTTTAATAAATACAATGGTACTAAAGTAGATTTTGACGGGGCATACTCTGCTCAATGCGTAGATTTATTTAATAGATATTTAGTAGATTGTTTAGGAATTAATAACCCTATCCAAATGTTTCCAGTAGGTAGTGCTTATCAAATCTGGGATTACGCTAAAGATAATACTCAATTTACGAGGATAGAAAATACTCCAACAGGAGTTCCTCAAGTAGGGGACATTTTAATTTGGAAGAAATCACAATCTCTTCCTTACGGACACGTTGCAATATTTGACAACGGAGATGTAAATAAATTCAAATCATTTGACCAAAACTGGCCTACAGGTGCTGAATGCAAGTTAGTAGACCATAACTATAATGGACTACAAGGTTGGTTAAGACCTGTTAAGAATGAAGTTGCTCCCGAGAAACCTAAACCACCATTTATAGATTTAGTTTCTTTATGGACTTCACTTGATGGTAATAAAACTTATGCCGCAGTAGTAGGAATGTTCTTAACTATTGTTGCTTATAACTTAGGATATATTACTGAAGAACAGTTTAATATGTTCGATACATTATTCTTAGCATTAATGGGATTTAGTTTAAGAGACGCAATTAAGAAAAAATAAAAACTCACCTCAGGTGAATTCAAAATTATTTATTCTTAATAATAAGACTGAGGCAAGTTTGACAAAAGAATGTTAAATCTAAAGAACGGGGGTGAACTTCCCCAAGTCACCCCCACCCTTCACGATTTAATAAATTATATCTTTAAAAAGGTAATTCATCAACATCAACTTCTTCAACTACTTTGTTTTTATCAAAAAACATTTCATCATATCTTTTTAGCTTTGAATCTTTTTTAGCGTCAAGATTATGAATTGCTACCATCATGTCGTAGTAAGTTGATAATGAATCACTTACATTAAATATTCTGTGATATGTAACTTTTCTTAAATCAGCTGATAAGTTCAAGTAAAATAACGGAAAGTTAAAATTAGCTTGCCCTTCTGATAGTCTTGTAAATGCTTTGATAAAGTTAGCAGATTCAACAACTTTCTTTAATGTCGGTGCGTGTTCTAAAACTAACTCTCTTATTCTTAGAAACTCATTTCTTTTTTGCTCACCTTTTTCTTTATTTTCAGGCATATAAAAACCCTCTTTAAAGTAAACAATATCTAAATTCTTATAAGCAAGATCGTTGAAGTTTGATAAGAAATAAACTGCAGTTGAAATTGAAATTTTATTTTTCTTATCACCATCCTTAGCTAAGAAGTCTTTAAGATAGACATAATTTTCTTTTCCTTGAATTACATACTGTTGTAAGTAATCAGCAGGACTCCAGTTTTTAACATTTGAGTTTAACTGACTCATAAGAAATCTCATTTCCTCATCAGTCATCGGGCTTACTTCAACGTAATGAACTGTCTCATCTAATTCTACGCAAGCATCAAATCTATGTTGCCCGTCAATGATAAACCCATTAGCAACAATGATTGGTTTTGCTTCTAAGACATTTATTGCCTTAATTGATTCAATAATTTTTTGTACTTGATTTGGATTAACTGGTCTGTTTCCTTCTAATTTTTTTAGAAGAGTGTAGTCTTTAGTAGACTTTGGTGTAAATGTGAACTTTTTCATTTTAAGATCCTTTCGCCTTAGTTACGAAAACTTAAGGTCAAATAATTTTTACTATTCTTTACTTCCTAACAATAATTTGGTAAAGAAGATTTGGGCGTACCCGTTTACAATCAGCACTAGAACATCATAGTAGTCTCTCAGACTTAAGTTAGAATTTTATTCCCTTCAATTATGAACTGATTAGGATTTTAATTTAAAATGGCAGATTGTCAATATCGATTTCAATTTTTTCTTCTTCGACTTTAGGTTTTGTGATTGGTGTTAGTTTCTTTTGGCAATCAAAACATGCTACTTTACCAAATCTTGATTTAGAGAATGACGCAGTTTTTTCAGGAGTAAGTTTACCGCAGTCTGCACACTTTAAATCTGTTGGTGTAGGTGTTGTAGATGTAGCCTTTATAGGCTCTGTGGCAGGTCGTGAGGGCTTTGTTGCCATCTCACCGTCATCATCTTCACTTGGTATAAATGCTAACGCCTGAAGGGCATATCTTTTAGAGTAAGTTATAGCTGATCCAACTTCTTGTGGGTTATCTGGATTTTTACAAGCAACTCTCATAGAACTTTCAATAAATTCCCCACTTTCGTGAAGTAATATTGTTTTCAAAACATTAACTCCGTCTTCAAACATTATTGGTTGTAAAACTGTAATTCCATGATTATTAAAAGCATCTTTACAGGCTTCCATAACAGATCCAAGATCTGAATATTTCATTTTAAAAAATGGATTAGTCGCTCCTTTTTTTGCTCCACTTATTTCCTTCTGAGCTAGAAGCAGGGCAGTGGATATTTTTGAAATGTTTGGGCTACAATTCATATATTTACAATATCTCAAAATCAAAATATAATCAAGACTGCAAAGGACATATTCATAGGCAGGAGTGTCCTTTGCTTTTTTATTATTTCTTGTTTGTTCATCTAATTACCAAAATACCCAGCTTTTAACGGCTGGGTATTTTGTAGTAAATAATCCGTTTAAGGATAATTGTGGAAAGTAAGTGAATGAATAAGAAACACTTACAAAAGTATTATATCAAATATTTGGGTAATATTCTCCATTGTATTTTTAAAAAAATAAAGTAAGAATTAGATAACATTTAATTAAGAAAGGCTGCCGTCTTGAAAATAACAGAGTTAAGTAACTCCCAACTTAACGAGAGGATCAAAAAGAAAAAAGAACTTAATGATCTAATCAAACCATTTCAAACTTATTCAGGTAAGGATGAAGTGGTCTCCGCTCAACTGCTCAAAGAACAAATTTCTGCCGATAGTGACCAAAAGAAGTATTTAACTAATATAAAACAGTTAAATGATATTATTGGTGGATTTAAATCAGGAGATTTAATAACTATGTCGGGTATATCTGGAAACGGTAAAACCGAGTTTCTAATTTCACTTACAAAAGATTTTATAGATAGAAAGTATAAGGTGTTGTGGATTTCCTATGAGGTAAATCCAAAAGACTTTATGAACAGGTTCGGCAATTACGAACCTGTTTTTTTTATGCCTAGACAAAACAATCCTAATAATCTTGAGTGGACTATAGACAGAATTAAAGAAGCTAAAGCTAAATACGATTGTGATATTGTTATGATTGACCATTTACATTTTCTACTTGATATGAATACTTTAGGAAATAAAAACATATCTCACTTATTTGGTGGAATTATCAGACAAATCAAAACTATTGCATTAAAACTTGATATGACAGTCTTTTTAGTAGCACACCTAAATAAAACTGCAACTAAGGAAGTCCCAGACTTACCAGATTTAAGAGATAGTTCATTTACTTATCAGGAAGCCGATACAGTTTTAATAATTCATAGAGATCCTGACGGAGAGATTAATTTAAATAAAAAAGTAACTCCAGCAAGTTTAAGAATTGCTAAGAACAGGTGGGAAGGGCATATTGGTATTATAAAACTATCTTATGACAAACCAAATAGAAGATACACAGGATATTAATTTTGTTTTAAATGTAATTTCAAGACAAAATTGGGTTGATGAAGAAATACTTTTAACCTATGAAAGTTGTTACAGATCAGTTAAAGCATTAATGATTGAATTTAAAGAAGATACATCTGAATTAGATAGAGTTAGAAACGAAATTATGGAACTTTATGGACAGATTTAAAAACTCTTTAGTTGAAACTTTAGTCTATATACTATGGGTCTATCTTATGATACGATTATTTTTATGAGTTCAAAAAAAACTGCCAGACGAAAAGGACATAACTTTGAAAGGGATGTTGCAAACTTACTTAAACCATATTATCCAGATGCTAAAAGACAACTTGAATATCAAGAAGGTCTCGGGTATGACATTGCAAATACTGGCGACTTATCAATTCAATGCAAGGTCGGGAAATCATTTAAAATTGAAAAAGCGTTAGCTGAGGCTGTAAGAGAAAAACATATTGCTGTCGCATTTACTAAAAGAGATAGAGAAGACATTGTAGTTTCAATGTATTGGAAAGATTTTGAATACTTTTTAGTTTCATACCTTGACAAAAAAAATAAAAAACGTTAAATTGAATGTAAGTCAAATGCGAGTTAGGTAGGTTTTACAGGCAAGGTTACCTACCTAATAACCGCTAAGACTACCGCCCATGACTGCTAAAGATAAAATAGACAAATTTATAGGTGAACTCCCAAATTTAAAACAAGTTAATAAAATTGCGAACTACTCATTTTCGTCTGATCCTCATATCAATACGGCTTATTGGAAAGGATACAATGATGCTAAAATTGAACTTCGAGACAAACTTTACAACAAAGAAAATATTAAAATAGAAGAAACTAATACTCCCGACTGGTCACCCGATTACAATTTAACTATTTTTGGAGAACCTATCTATGACAAATAACCCTAACTTAGCTCAATATTTAAACTCTATTACTCAAAAAATTGACTGGCTGATAACTGCCTGTAGTGGATCAGTAGTTGCAAGAGAGAGTGCTAGAGATCATCTTATAAATGGTGTGAAAGAAATTATAAGTGAAGTTTATAACGTTGGATTTATGGCTGGCGAGAAAAGTAATTCATTTAATAATGACCAAAAATTAAGAGTTGCAAAATACAAACTTCAAGAAAGATTAGAAAAAGAAAATAAAAAAACAAGGAAAGAGATCTTAGATATTGTTTTAAAAGAATATGGACTAAAAGACGAAAAGATTAATATAAAGTTAAGAAAGAAGATTAAAGATGAAGTTGAGATGGAAACGTCTGTTTCAGAGCAAGACGCATAATTTTGAAGTTGATTATTTAATTAGTGCAAAGATAAATGGAGATAATTTAAAAATGCCAAGAATATATTTAGAAGATCAAGAGTTACAAGACCAGATTAAATCGTCTGTTGAAAATATTATACTTGATAACTTAAAGAAAAAAGAAGAAGTTAAAAAGGTTTCCAGTAACTTAGATGAGAAATCAAGAATTAGAAACCATTTTAGAAACGTCTGTTTTAGAAAGAAGTTTAATACAATTACAGAACATATCAAATATATAGCCGATTATTATATTTTACCCGAAACTACTGTTTTAAGTTATGTTGAAGATGATTTAACTATCATTAAAAAACAATTAAATCTAAAATAAATTAAAAAGGGGCAGTCAAAGACCGCCCCGATCGTTGCAAAAGCAACTTTGTATTAATCCTATAATTACTCTTTACTGTCAATAGGGTAATTCTTAAGATTTAAATACAACTGATATTCTTTTATATGTCTCATAACTGTCATTGTATGAATTTTATATTCAAATGCCAATTCTAAAACACTTACCCCAGTTTTTCTTTTTTCCCAGATTTCTTTAGCCAAGTTTAAATCTCTTGATCTTTTATGTCTTTTGAGAGGGTTTTTTGGAGTATATCCTTTTTGATAACCCAATTCTTTTAACACGTCTAATTTAATTTCTATTTTCTTTTGTTTTTCTTCCAGTAGTTTTGCTTTCATTTCTTGTCTTTCTAGCTTTAATTTAGCTTTTAACTTCATTTTAGCTAACTTTTCTTTTCTAATCTTAGCTAATTTCTTCTTTTGTTTTCGCAATTTCTCAAATTCTTTAGCTCTCTTATACATTGAGTAGTAATTTGACATGCCTTCGTCTGTGTAATACATTTTAACTCCTATCAATTACCTTAAAAATTACCCTGTAGTCGTCATTACTGTTTTGTAAGGTAACTACAACGTCTGGCGTCAGGTAATTTTGGATTAAAACTAAATACTCGCATATATGTTCGTAGTCGTCTTTATGAACTTCGTAAAGGAAACTGTCGGCTGTTGAGATTTTAGGCGTTCTATGAAGTGTTAGATCTTTCATTAGGTCATCTATCAACATTTCATTTACTCTTTTAGCTAATATTTCAAGTTCGTTAGTTTCATGGGCTATGATCTTAAATACTTTTTTTATTTCAGGCAGGAAGTGTAACATTTTAATTTATTCCTTTCTTATACTCTTGTAAAGTATTAATTAAATCGTTGTAGTCTTCGTCTGTAAGATTTACATTATTCCCTTGTATAAGATATAAGAGTTCTACCGCGAGTGCTTTTCTAAAATCTTCAAGAGATGCATTTTTAGGCATAATAAAAAGCACTTTCTCAAAATAATCAGTCAAACCATTCTCATCATAAAACTCTTTTAAAAGTTCCATACTCATTGTTTTAAATTGATTTTCTAAAGCACCAATTAATTCGTTTCTATTCATTATTGTATTTCCTTTACTTTGTTAACTATATTACTTTTAATTGTCTTAGCCACACCTTTAAACATAAGTCCGTCTTCATAATATGAGAGATAAAACTTTAATTTAGGGTATCTTATCTGTGCTTTTTCTAACCACTTAATAGGTGGTGTCCACGCTGTCTCAAAACTTATATTCAACTCACTATTTTCTGGCTTGTAGTCAACATAATCAGTAATAGCGTCCCACTTTGTTCCCCAATTTTCTATTCGCCACTCATACCAACCCGCTTTTTTGTATTTTTCCTCGTCTTCTTTGTTATCAAACTTCGGTTCGGGAACTACATACCCAAATGTTAGATTTTTTGAAGTTTGCCTTTGTTCCGCGTCATTATCAATCATATTATTCTCATAAAAGTCTGTGATGTCTTTTAAAGATCCAGATACTTTTAAATTGTTATTACAATAGTTAGGCATTTGTTTGTTCTTCCATTTCTTCTAAAATACCTACTAATGCTTCAAGGTTCTCATCACTTTCTTTCAAGTTATCTATAATCTCTTGAATAAGATAATCTCTACCTAAAAACTCAGCATATAAAAAACCTAATTCTTCGGCAGATTTTTCCCATAATTTTTGTTCTACTTGTTCAATGTTCATTTATAACTCACTTTCTAACTTATTAATTACATTTTCTACAACCATAATTTCATTTAAAATCATGTTGTAATCATATTCCCATCTGTTATCTATTCTATTTTCTTTTGATTTTTCTAAATACTTTTGTTCGGCTACAAGTATTTTCTTTTCAAAAATTGCTTGCCCTAACTCACTATCAAAATCAACAAATAAGATCTTGTCGTCTTTGTCGATTTTCCTTAATTGTTTTAGTCGTCTGTCTATTGTCCAGCCGTCAAATGTTTCTAAAATATTTACTTGTTGATCTTTTTGGATATTATCCATTTTTTGTTTCTCCTTTCCACGAGAGAATTATTTACTATAATGATTATCACTTATCGTCTGTCGTCTGTCAAGGGTTTTTGTATCGTATGTCGTCTGTCGTCTGTCGTCTTGTTAAATTAGCGGTCGGCTGACTAATAAAAAAACGGATATAATACCCGTTAATTTATCTAATAATACCCGCCGTTTTGTTATTGTTCGTTGTTTTTGTGCTTGTTGTATACTGTTTCAACTTCTTTTTTTGTTATCCCTAAAGGTATAAGAACGTCTAAAGCGTCCGTTATATCATTTGAATAAAAACACTCAAAGTTATTTAATTCGTATAATATAAGGTCTTCTTTACCGTCTTTTAATTCTTTAACTTGAAACTTATACCATTTTTCAATCTTGGCTATTTCACTTTTTAACGTTGACAAGTTTTTAGCTGGAACATACCCGCCAGCACCTATAGGTGATAATTTTTCACCGTCTAATAAGATTTTATCTTGTCTTAATTTATTTACTTCTTGTTCGAATTGTTCGTTACCAAAAGCAAAAAATACGTGTAAGTCCTCGAATGTTCCGCTATATAAATCTTGTTTATGTTGTTTTAATTCTTTTATTGTCATGTTGTTGTTATCCTTATTAATTATTTACTATAACAACGGGTATTATTAAATTGTCAAAGATCATAAGTATTATTAAATACTTTATAGATCCCATAAGTTACCTTATAGGATCTAAAAATACTTAATAGTGAAATGCTTTTGTTGAAACTTCTAGTCCGTTTAATTGTCTAGCAAGGTTAGAATAATGCACCATATCAACACCAACGAACTTATAATCCTTGCTATAATCAAGTATTTTATAATTCATAAGTGGCTGATAATTATTAACTAAACTTTCAGTTTTTAGGTCTAAAATTATATTTTTAGTTATAGGGTCTAATTCTTGAATATCAAGTGGTCTTGCAAATGGATCAGCGCCTTGCCATTCGTAAAACTTGTTTAAATATATGTTATGAGTTGATCTTAACTTTAACGGTGAATATTTATCAGCACCAGTGTTTCGGGATATATAATATTTAACTACTGCCGAATTGTTCCCGTCTATATACTCAACTTTGTATGTTTCGTTTTGTCTTGAATAAGTTGTCTTGATCTTGATCCCGTTTAATACTTGAGTTTCAATATATGCAAAAGATCCTAACAACTTACTATTTAATAATTCTATTTTATGATCCATTTTATTTATTATCCTTATAATTATTTACTATTTAATAATCGATCTTGTAAGCTATTAACATTTTCTAACTCGACAATATAATTGTTTTGAGTGTTGACATATCCTTTATATACGTTAATTAAATACATTTGCGCTAAGCTAACTATTACAAACGCGATCGCAATTATTTTATAGAATAAATTATCCATTTGATCCTTTATAATTATTTACTATGATTAGATTATCACTATATAAAAATAATGTCAATAAGTTTTATCTTAATATAATTTTATTTAAATAAATCAAGTGTTTTATAGGATTTAATAAGTTTATTGACTTTACATTTATAAATTGATTGATCTATTTTTTAACATAGTTCGTTGGCTAAAAATATTTCAATCCTATTAAATAAGATCAATAAATAAGACAATATATGACGACGTCGTATAACATATAAATAACGACGTTAAATAAACGTGTTATCAATAAGATCCAATAGGATAGATATTATAGGTTACTTTATTTTATTAAATTAATAAGGGTATACCACCCGCATGAAGACACGTGGTAAAAAATCTGTAAAGTATAATCTAAACACATAGTTTATTTAACCTAAATTACCTAATAACAATAATTTATAATTTATAAGCTCTATAACCCTCTATAAGAGGGGTAGGGTGTTAAAACGAGTATAGTATCAGTTTTAGTATAAAAATTAATCCTAGACCTATTATATCTCCTTATAAGGCATGTTCTGATGTAGTGCTTAAGTATAGTTAAGCTTCTCTGGGTTTATAACCCAAAGATCAGTTAAGTTTAGTGAGTAATATTTATGTTCAAAATTTATTTGAAAAATGAAAAGACTTAAGGCAATAGAACGAAGTTCGAACAGTTTTTTTTTGAAAAAAGATCCAGAGCGTTGGACTTTAAATACGTAAGGCGGATACTTCCGAAGCGCATTAGTCCCCCTTCCCCCAATAAAAAAATTGAGTTCAATTGCAATCGATTCTGTTTTCTCTCAGGATCGCAATACCTATCACACGAACCCCTGCCGTTGTAACAGAGGAAAAGAATGTATCTGTTAGGTTCAACCACATTCTCTTACAGACCATCACGTGTCCCCCATAGTGAAAACGGAACTCCTCGCGATTCAGTTTGTAGACATTAGCCTCTACAATTTAACCCCCAGCTAATATTATTTTACTAATTTATTTAATCTCGTCAATTGATTTTCTGAACAAAGTTAATTTGATTTCCAGCTTGAATGGAAAGAACTTCTTTTTGAGAAATGAAAAAACATACGAATACTCATCATTTATAAAACTTTCAGAAATATTAACATCATGTTCATCTTTAGTTTCATGAAAAATTGTCTTAGAAAAAGGTTTTTTTGAGATACTTTTATCTGGAAATGATTTAATTAAATCTTTATTAATTGGTTCGAATTTTGATAATTCATGTATTTTCATCTGTTATAATTTTAACATGTTTACTTTCGCCCAGTTAACAGACTTTTCAAACTCTCCTAAAGATACCATTACCTGTACCCCCGACAGAAAGTACGCCCTATATAAATTTGATAGGGGTGATAAAATTGAAATTAAGTTGGAAGAAGAATTCAGAAGAGAGAAACATCATACTATAGGGTATATGGATACTATACTTAGATTCTTTATTTCCAAAGATGAAGACTTACTGGATACACTCTATAGGTTACTTCGTAATTGTTTACTTATCGAAAGGAAATAATGGCAAGACCATATAATTACAACAAACCAGTAATGACCCCACTACAAGTACAAATGCACCTATCATCACTTTCTAAAGAGGAGATCACTGCACTTTTAATTGATTCTATTTCCAGACTTGAAATGAAAGAATTTATATTCCAGAACTGGAAAGATGGTAATACTTTGAAAAGATATAATATTGAAAGACATTTAAGAAAAAGTAGTAATGACGAAAGGGAAAAGAAATGACACCAACTTTAAGTGGGGGGTACAATAACATAGGGTGGGAATTTTTCATCTCAGTATCTATTCAACTGTTTTTTGTGATTGGTTTATATTTTATTCTTATGAAAAACAAATGAATGAACCCCTAATTAAAATTACTATGAATTGGGATGAGTTTGGTTGTTGTGGGTGTGGTTGTTTGATTGTAACATTAGTTGCAGTTTCAATTTATTATTTAGTTTAGAAAGGGTAAACAAATGAGAGAAATTAAGTTTAGAGTTTGGTTGAAGGATAAACAAGTTATGGAAAAAGTAAGAAGTATTGAATGGGCTGGGATAGCAGTTTCATCAGGTTTTATAAAAAATATAGATACTATAAGTGATAGATATTATTCAAAAGATTATAATGGAATTGAAAACTATATAATAATGCAATACACAGGACTAAAAGATGCTAATGGTAAAGAGATTTATGAGGGTGATATTGTTAAAATAACAAATTTTATTGATATGAAAACAATATATGAAATTATTTGGAATGAAGAAGTAGCTTCTTTTGAGTATAAAGATGGCCCTTATATTAATGAATACGGGGATATAATTCCTGGAATACATTATCCAAATGAATGTACTGTCGTTGGAAACATTTGTGAGAACCCAGAACTTTTAAATTAATGGTTGCTCTAATTTTTCTTCTTGTACGATATTAAATTTCTTCTTAACAGAATCTGGCATTACAATCTGAATATTAGTTTGAGCATGAGGATTATTTGCTACATTACTTGATTGTCTAAACATCTCAGCAGTCTTAATTAATTCCCCATACTTAGCCTCACCCATCTTACCCTGTAACTCTTTATAAGCCATTAGTTCAAGATCCTTGGCTACAGCTTTGATATGAATATCTTTCATTTTATTTAGTCTATCTACCTCAGAAGATAGCCCCCTAAGTAAATCATCATTTAATTCTGCATTTTTTAACTTTGAAATCATCATAGCCGATACTCCAAACATCTCAGCAATCTCAGCTTGAGTGTAATCTGCAGCAACGAGATCTTTTACTACTTTTTGTTTTACTGGTGTTGGTACTTTTTTAAATGTATTTTTAATTTCTGACTCTTTAATTTTCTTTGGCATAGTGTTATTGTAACCTATAATACTAAAATATGAGAGACTTCCATCCTTCCCAGCTTAAAATATACGAGCATCCAGCAAGATTTAAAGTAGTTTGTGCTGGTAGGCGATTTGGTAAGTCAGAGTTATCTATTATTTCTATGATGTACTTTGCCCTTCTTAATCCTGCCTCAAAGGTAGTGTATTTTGCCCCTACTATTTCCCAAGCTAGAGACATTGTCTGGAATAATCTTAAAAACTATTCGAAAGAAGCAGGTCTTTGGGCAGGAGAACCAAATGAATCTCGAATGGAAATACCCATTAAAAACATAGATAAGTCTGGTAATTTACTGCCCACTACCTCAGTAATTTGGCTTAGAGGTACTGAAAATATTGAATCGGCGAGAGGTAACAAGATTGATTATTTAGTCGTTGACGAGGTGGCCAGTATGCGTAATTGGAGTTATATCTGGGCTGACGTACTGCGACCAACACTTACCGACTCTAAAGGTCAGGCAATGTTTATTTCAACTCCAAAAGGATTTAATCACTTCTACCAAATGTTTAACAGGGATAAAGAAGATACTGACTACGCGTCTTTTAGGTTCACTTCCTACGATAACCCGTTTCTTGCAGTTGACGAACTTGAAAAAGCTAAACTTGAGGTAGCCGAAGACTCATTTAAACAAGAATATATGGCTGAATTTGTATCGGTTTCAGGCCAAGTTTATAAAGAATTTGACGTTGTAAGGCAATTTACAACTGTTGATTATGATCCTTATCTTGAACTTCACGTTACTATGGACTTTGGAGTTAATGACCCTACATCAATCATCTGGTTACAACCAAATGGTAGTGAATACCGAGTTATTGACTATCACGAGGAACAAAATGCCAATGTTGACTACTTTGCAGCGTTAATTAAGTCTAAACCATACCGAGAACCATCTCTTTTCACAGGAGACCCCGCAGGTAACGCAAGATCCATTGTAACTAACACTTCACCTATTGAAGAATATGCACGTCATGGTATCCATATTAGATCTAAAACTGGGGTTAGAATACCTGAACAAATCAGAATTACACATAAACATATTAAATCTATGTATGTTGATAACAAGTTAGAAAGATTTAGAGACTGTTTACTTAACTACAGATACCCTGATAGGAAAGCTAATATGTACTCAACCTCAAATGAAACCCCAATTCACGATGAGTATTCCCACGCTATGAGGGCTTTAGAGTATTATTTTGTAAATGTAGATACAGGAGGATTCTTATCAAAGAACCATCAGTACGTGTTGCCACAGAGCGATGTCAACAAATGGACATTTGAATAGGATATTGTATTGATAATTTATGGATAATAAAAACAACCCACCAATTAACACCATTCCAGAGGTAGCAGGAATGGATAATGGTTATAACTCGCTTTTTGCTGAAGTAAACTACCATTACACCTACGGAACTCAGGACATGGAACAAAGAAAACTTCGTAAAAATGGGTGGGATGATATTATCAGAGCTTATTACGGAAAATTACCAAACAACTGGCCATATTTATCAAAAATTGTAGATCCTGTTATTAGAACTGCTCTTATGGAGAAGACTTCCAGGCTTTTTAATGGAAAATTAAGAGGTACAGTAGTCCCAAGAGAATCAGGAGATAACGTTAAGGCTAAAATACTTAATGCAATACTCGACTATTACTGGGATAATGCTCAACTTGGTGGTTCCATGCTTGAAAAATGGGCATTAATGGACACATACACAAGACTATTTGGTGCGGCATTCGCGCTTTGCTACTGGAGAAAGACAGATGACTACGATGGAGTTGAGTTTAAAGTACTTGATAACAGAGATGTCTTCGTTGACTACCAAGCAAACCACGTTAAAAATGCTAACTGGGTACAGGTCAGAGAGTGGAGAACACTACAAGACCTTAAAAATACTACAATTAACGGTGAAAATTTATATGAAAACTTAGATGAACTTGAAAGAATGATATTTGCTGAATATCAAGGAGATAGAAGAGACGTTAGATACACATCTGTTGTCAAACAACTAAGAGGCTTAGAAGATAGAGTCGGACAAGACATTTATTTTAAAACTGTTGAAGTTGTAACTGAATATAGAAAAGATAGATGGATTACATTTACCCCTAGATATGGACTTATCTTAAGAGATATTGAAAACCCACTTGATTCAAAGATTATCCCTGTAGTTCAACTTAGATACTACCAAAATGGAGATGATGTTTATGGTGAAAGTGAATTTGAATCAGTACTTCCAATTCAAAGAGCAATTAATGCTAACCTTTGTGCCTTCCAAGACCAAATTAACTTCTCTCTAAGACCCCCAATCAAGGTGGCAAACAATGCTGATGGAGTTAGACTTGATACTATTGTTTATGCCCCTAATGCTTTGTGGCTTACAGGTTCTACACCTAACAATATTATTGAACATCAATCTGGAACTCAAGTAGTACAGCAATTCTCTACTACTTACCAGGTATTAAAGAGTGCTTTCAACACAGCACTTGGTGAATTATCAGCAGGAGTTTCAAACGTTAATCCAATGGCTACTGAAAAGACAGCAACTGAGGTAAGAGCTACTTTCAGTCAAATGCAATCAAGAGACCAATTTAATCAATTATTCTTAACAGAGGCACTAAAAGACCAAATGATAATGTGGATTAAATTAATTCAACAATTTTTATTTGATGATCCTTCAAAGTACTCAATGATTTTTAAAATTACTGGAATGGAAACCTTAAATGAATTAAAGAGATATGCTCTTGACGATATGGAAGTACCTGATGAAATAACAAACAGTATCGCAGACATGGTACAGAACGATCCAAACTCTATGGATGAATCAATGATTCAAACAATTATTGAACAAACAGCAATCCCTGCTTACCCAGTCAATATGAAACCATCAGGTAAAACTGGTGATTTTATGCCAAAAATGGAGATGGATAAGTACGGAGAGTTTGCAGTATTGAGAGTTACAAAAGATGATATGGAAGGAAATTATGATTATATTCCAGATGTTAAATCAATGTCTGTTGGAATGACAGAACAATTAGTTAACGGAAGAAATCAATTATTAAACTTACTACTATCACCTAATGTAAATATGCAATTACAAAGTGAAGGAGACAAGATAAAAGTAAAAGATTTAATTATCGCGATAGCGGAAGATAACGGAGTAAGAAATGCAGGAAAATTTTTTGAATCAGTACAACAAGGAGCTGGACAACCAGCAATGGGCGGAGGATTACCAACCGACCTTAACCAAACAGCAGGAGGAGCTATTAACCCAAGCCAAATTAATCTTGGAGCTACAGGATCACAAGGGCTTCCAACTTCTACAGAATTATTTGGTGAGCAAGGTGCAGGAGTTCCCCAATCCATCGGTCTATAAAACTTCAGAAGAGTTAGCGATGGCTTATAATAAACAATATGGAAAAGCAGAACTTATCAGAGAATATAACCAGTTCATCACAAGTCAAAGAGCAATCATTGACAACATCACAGGAAATAATCGAGAAATCTCAAACTCCGAGTAAGTTACATCTAACTATCTTAAAGATGGAAAAATGTAATCATTCCTTTAAAAGGGTAAGACCAAATCAGGTCGAATGTAATAAATGTGGGTACGGATTATTCGATACACCAGAAAAACCTTTTGTATTGACAAGATAATTTTGTATTAATTTGTTTATGGATAAGTTTCAATCACCTTTTTTACCAAATACTGATAGATTTACTAAATCAAAATTTCTACCAGATACTAGTAAATATGATTTTAATATAAATAAATATTCTGTTCAGCAAAAACCTCAAATGAGTTTTGCTAATGCTGCAAAAAATGCAGTATCATCTACAGCTAAGGTTGTTTCAACACAACCTAAACCTACAACTACTGTTTCTAAACTAAGTTCTGCAAAACCAACTACTCAAAAAACTGTTAAAACAAAATCAGCAGAAGAGAAATACCAAGAAGATTTAAGAAAACAAATTGAAGCTGGATATAAAACTCAAATTGATTTCTTATCATCCCAAGAAAGAGCAGCGCAACAAGCATTGCCTGGGCAACTATCTCAAATTGAATCTGAGTTTGGTGTAATTCAACCACAACTTGAAGCTCAACTTGCCGAACAACAACTAAGAGGAACTCAACAAGTTGAAAGTTTAAGAGGTCAAGAACAATTAGGACTTGCTGAAACAAGAAGAAGAGCAGAAGAAGCCTCCCAAAGAGCAATTCAACAATTTGGAGGTGTTGGGGGGTCATCAACAGCTCAGGCTGCTGGGGAATTAATCGGTAGAGAGCAACTAAGAACTGCTGGAGCAATCCAACAACAAAGAGTTGCAGGTATCCAAGATGTTACAAACCAATTAAGAACAATACAAGCTGAATTTAACGCTAATGTAAATAAATTACAACTTGAGAAACAAAAAGCTCTTGAAGGAGTTAGAAATCAATTTAATCAAAGCATTAAAGAAATACAAGCTGCCAAAATGTCAGCTGGTGTAACTAAAGCAAATCAAACAATTACAGCTTTACAAGAATTTGCGACAAGAAGAAGACAGATTGAAGATCAATCTACTGCTTTACAAAATGCACTTCAACAAGCAAGGGAAAATGCTTCTTTACAACTTCAAAGTTTATCTTTACAAAATCAACTACAGGTAGGTAGCCCTATAACTTATAGTGCGTTTACAAACCCAACCGAAAGAGGAAAGGTAATTAGTACAGTACTTGCAAGAGCTGGAAGTAACCCAGAAATACTTGCTCAATACGGGCTAAGAAAAGTTCCTGGCGTTGGCGGCGGAGAAGATTTATTCATAGACGCAGAAGGTAGTGTCTATAATATGAGCGGTGTCCAATACAAGTAACTTTGATTTCCATCTTTATTTTTATATTATTTACACATGGATACAAAAGATTTAGCCACCCAACAGGCCATTGAGAATTTTAAAAAATTACAATCGGCATCTCAAGCAAAACCACAAAACCAATCACAACCACAAACTGGAGGATATTTTGAAAAAGGAGTTGACATCGGGGGTATTAATACTGCCTCTGATTTATTAAATCCACTTGCGTGGGGAGGACAGATACTTGAAGATATTTTAAACATTCCTTCAAACATTATTGGTGGTACTGGAGATATTTTAAAAGGACAATATTATAAAGGTTTAGGTAGGGTTGGTACTGGAATATTCGATGTTGCTACAACAGTATACGCCCCTGGTAAAGCATTAAAATTTGGTAAAGCTGCAACTACTGCCTTAAAACCTACTGCTGGACAACTTATTAAAACTGGAGCTAAAGAAGGTGTCAAATTTGGCGCTATAAGTGGAGGCTTTCAAGGGTTACAACAAGCCCAAGATGTCTCCCCTGCTGACAGGTTTTCAACTGTCGCTACAAATATAGTTTCAGGCGGTCTTACTGGCGGTTTAACTGGAGGGGGTCTTTCTTATTTAGGAAGTAAGATTACTGGTACTGGTCGTGCGCAGAAAGTATTTCAAGGCGCTTCTAAAGAGACTAATGATTACATTAACAAAACTATTAATAAGCAATTAGATGCCCAAGCAGCACAACCTACTGGATTTTTAGGTAACCTTGCTAGACAAATTGACATTAAATTACAAGATTTTACCCAACCTTTAAATGAAGCTTTAGTTAACGCAAGAAAAAAAGGACTAACTTACTTACAAGAAATTAAAGTACAAGACAAGATTGATAGGGTACTAAGATCTACATCGCTAGCTAATAATTACTTAAAAAATAATTTTAATGCAACAATTCAAAAAATTGACGACTTAGAATTATTCAATCAATATTTAATTGCTAAAAGAGGTGTTGAACTTGCAAATAAAAACATCAAAACAGGTAGAGATTTAAATATGGATAAGAAACTAATTCAAGAGTTTCAAGGTAAATATGAGCCAATCGCGCAAGAAGTATATAAATATACCGCTAAACTATTAAATGACTACAAAGACGCAGGTCTTATTTCTAAAGAACTTTACCAAGAACTAAGACAAGCAAATAAAGAATACGTTCCATTTCAAAGAGTATTTTCTGTTTTAGATGAAAATCTTTCTAAAGGCGGAGGTATTGGGGTGGCTTCTGTTTACAAACAACAGTTAGTTAAAAGACTTCAAGGTTCTGAAAGAGAAGTTAAAAACCCTATTGAATCAATATTTTCTAATACCTATTTAGCAATAAAACAAATTGAGAAAAATAATGCAGCAAAAGAAATCTATAATTTGGTAGATCAAGGATTTTTACCTGGAAGGATAATTAAAAAAGGGGAAGACTTCAATACTTCAGATGTTATTTACGTTTTAATTGACGGTAAAAAAGTTGCAGTTGAAGTAGGCAAGGATATTGCGGGAGCGTTAAAAAATTTAAATACTGAAAATATTGGTTTGTTAGGTAAAATATTTGCATTTCCTACCGCAGTATTAAGAGCGGGTGCTGTAGGTCTAAACTTACCATTTGTTATAAGAAATTTAGTGAAAGACCAACAGACAGCAGCGATATTTTCCAAATCTCCTTTAAAATCAACTATTTTAAATCCTGTAAATTTCGCTAAATCCATTTTTGAAATTTCTAAAAATGGAAAGCTATACCAAGATTTTATAGAAGCAGGGGCTGGTTACTCCTCTATGGATATTGGAAGAGATTTAACTAAAACTATCGAAAGAGTAAGATCTGAGAGAAGTATTAAGCAGAGAGCTGCTTTTACTGCTAAGAATCCAATGGATTTATTTAGAATTTTAGAAGACGTTATTGGAGTTTCAGAACTTATACCAAGGGTACAAAACTTTGGCGCAAGAAGAGATTTCTATATGAAGAAAGGTTACTCTTTACAAGACGCTACAGTTCTTGCTGCAAATGAAGCTAGAAACCTGACTGCTAACTTTGCAAGAAGAGGTGAGTGGAGTAATACAATCAACGCAGTAATCCCGTTTTTCAATGCAAGTATTCAAGGAGCAAGACAACTTAGAAACAGATTTGTAGATGATCCTAAAAGAACAACTCTCCAATTTACAGCAACATTAGGATTACCTATCACAGTAGCAACTTTGTGGAATAATGCAGATCCTGAAAGAAAAAAAGCATACGAACAAGTTCCTGAATACGAAAAAGAAAGGGCTTTAATTATTATCCCCCCAGTTCCAAGTTATGATCCCGAAGGAAACCCTTTTTATATTAGAATCCCATTAGCACCTGGACTTTCAAACTTAGTTAACCCTATTAGAAAATTAATTGATGGTAGTTACCAAGGTCTTGGCGATGCTGCTTCTGGAATTGCAAGTGATATGACATCTGCTTTATACTCACAGCCACTACCTTTAGATGAACAGGCTAGAAGAAGAACACTATCCACTCTAACCCCACAAATATTAAAACCAGGATTAGAGTCAACTTTAAACGTAAACCTTTACACAGGCGCTCCTATCATTCCTAGAGGTATGGAAAACCTACCTCCTGAATACCAAGTGAAAGAAACAACTTCACAAAGTGCTAGAAACATTGGGAGAGTATTTAATGTCTCTCCTCTAATTGTAGAAAACACAATTACAACAACTGGAGCTGGTGTAGGTAAACAAGCTTTAGATTTTCTTGATTTAGTATCAGGTGTTCCTGCAGAACAAAGAGGCGGAAGAAGTATTGTTGAAGATTTAGCAGAGTCCTTTTACAGAGCGCAAGGTGGGGCTGAGGTATCAAAACTTTATGATCAGTTAAAAGTTATTGACCAAGAAAAAGCACTTCTTAATCTTAAAATAAAAGACGCTATTGCTAAAGGGGATACTGCTACCGTACAAAGTTTATCAAATCAGATTACTTCTCAGCAGTACGCAGCTCTTAGAAGAAGTGTTGAAACTAAAGAGTTAACTAAAAATCTTTCCGCTGAAGAAAGAGCAATTTACAAACTAACTGATTCTGAAAGAGAGTCTTTATCTAAATCAAACCCACAATTAAAAACAACAATAGATAGAGTAACACAGTTAAAAGATATTGAAAGCAATGCTATTAGTCCGTCTTTTGATGCTTCCAATTTTAAGTTTAAAGGTGGAAAAATTAAAAAACCTAAAAAAATTAGATTTAAAAAACCAAGAACAAAAAAGATTAAGGGATTCAAAATCAAAAAACCTAAAATCAAAAAATTAAAACCTATAAAAGCAGTACAAATTTAGTATTTATTGATTATGAAATTACAGGAATTTGCAAATCTATATTTTAAACTAATGGATCTAAAAGAAAAAGTAAAAGAACCATTAGAAAAAAAAATGGAAATGATGGATGAAAAAAGCGATATGGCTGAAGAAAAAGCCAAGAAAGCTATGTATAAAAAGGTACAAAAAGAAGTAATTAAAAAGGCGAAAGGAAAATAAAATATGCCAATGGTAGGAAATAAAAAATTTGCTTATGATGCAAAAGGTAAAAAGATGGCTAAAGAATATGCCAAAAAGTCTGGAATGAAAATGATGGACAAAAAGAAAATGATGAAGAAAGGCGAGAAGAAAAAATAATGCCACTCGGTAAAAGTGTTTCTAAAAATGTTAGAGAACTAATTGCCGACAATAAAAAGAAAGGCAAGGAAAGAGGTGCTAACGGGAAACCAAGAAGTAGAGCACAAATCCTTGCCATTTCTCTTGCCGCAGCAGGTAAGTCTAAAAAGAAAAAATAATGAGAAAAACAATCGAACAATTAAAAAAGATGAAGAATAGTTTGGTTAAAAATATTGCACTTGCAAGGAGGCAAGGTACTTCTAAACCAAAATCAAAATCAACAGTTAGCAAAAAAGAATTTGCAAAACTAAAAACATACAAAAAGAAATAATGTTAAAACAACTTAAAGACTTAGTGAGAGATTTAAAATCTGATACTAGGGAACTCAAAAAATTAATAATGAATAAAAAAGCAGGACTTGACGAAGTCTTAAATCTTAAAGTCAAATTTGTGGTAAGATTACTACAGGTTATATTTAAGAGAAAGTAGGTTGGGTAAGAAATGCTTAATCTGCCGAACGGTTAAACCGAAGGCAGACTATTACTATAATAAGAAAAATCGTAAATTCACTTCGTATTGCAGACCTTGTTGGAAAACAAAATACCGATACGATAAATATAAAACTACCGAAGAAATCATACTTAAAATTTTAAAAAACCAAAACAACAAATGCTGTATTTGTAGTACGGACATTACAGATAACTTTGTTGTAGATCATAACCACCATTCTAAAGAAGTAAGAGGGTTACTCTGTAGTAACTGTAATACAGGGCTCGGTAAATTTAAAGACCGAATTGACTTATTATCACGTGCTGTTGTATTTCTTTATGAGCGGGGAACTTATGGCATTAAACATCAGGAAAACAACTAAAGGTAAAAATAGAAACTTTCTAACTACAAAGGAAGGTGCTGGAATGACGGCTAAAGGAGTTGCTGCTTATAGAAGAGCTAATCCTGGCAGTCGTTTACAAACAGCAGTAACTGAAGCAAACCCTTCTCCTGAAAGAGCGAAGAGAAGAAAAGCGTTCTGTAGTAGGTCTAAATCTTGGACTGGTGAAAGAGGCAAAGCTGCTCGAAAAAGATGGAAGTGTTAATCTTTAAAGTGAGAACTTGTTCTATCTAAAAAATCAAATTCCTCAACATCTTCATTTCTATCAACAACAAATATTTTTTTATTGAATACTTTTAAAAATTCCATTATAACTTCCATTGAAGGTTTTACTCTCTTTGCTTCATAAGCAGCAATAGTCTTACCACTTACTTTTAAAAGCCTGCCCATCTCTTCTTGAGAGAAACCGTTGGATTCCCTTTCATCATATATTGCTTGGTTAAAAACCCATTGATTCATTGATTTCTTGAAGTATTTATTATTCTTCTCAGTTGGCATTAAATAAATTATATCACTCGTAAGTTATAATTTGTATTAGTTTTAGCAGGAGGTGAGATATGCCCCACTTTTCATTTCTGCTTCACATTATTTTGGTGAAAGCGGAGGAGAAACCTGTCCATATGTCAAGGCGGGTTCTCGACATCTATATGAGTACTTATGTTCAACTTGCTTACCATATGGCTGAAAGCTATATCAAGAAAGGTTGGGCTATTAAAAGTATTCAGATGGAAGACTTTATTTTCTTGGGTTATGACTCTCTTACTTGGCCTGATTAGGAGGATTTATGAAGCCCCATATGGTTCGAATTAAAATGGTTAAGGACAACCTTTGTCTTTACTATGTAGAACCTTTCGACTTCATTCACAAGGATTTTATGGTTCAAGCCGCTGAAATGGCTAAACCATATATCAAAGAAGGTTGGAAACTTGTTCACGCAATGATGGTGGACTTTAACTACTAACAGGAGGTGTAACTTGAAGACACCAAAACTCAAGAGAGAGGAGCGGTATGCAATCTTAGAACGGGATAATTTCCACTGCGTTATTTGTGGTAGTGGAGGTAAAACCTCAAGAGTAATCTTAGAAGTTGACCATATCATTCCAAGAGTTGCAGGAGGTACAAACCACCCTAACAACCTTCAAACCTTATGTGTTGTGTGTCACGACATCAAACATTATGGTAAGTGGACTGGAAGGGCAACAATGTTTGATGCTATTTACCGCCGTCAAAGAGAGGGGGAGGAGTAAAATCCTTCCCCTATGCTATAATTCAGTATGCGAAGAGATGAATTTTCAATTAAATCAAATCAGCAAATAGAGGAGGTATTCAATATCATTATAAATAAAGGCAGTGAGTACCAATTAGATGATGATGTATTATCCAACTTTAAAAGTAACGCTAAAGACTTAGGTCTTACTCCTTATCAGATATGGGCAATATATTTTACAAAACATACTAAATCAATAATTAACCAAATAAAAAAGAACCCAAATAACCCTAATGATACTAATTCAGTTGAAAATACTAAGTCAAGAATAACTGACGCTATTGCCTATCTGTTATTTTTAAACGCTCTTATTGAAGAACAAAAATAACTTCCACTATTGACATCCCCCATAGAAATTATATTTCTCAATTAAGTTCTGGGTGATGCTCGCCCTAACCACTATTTAATTGAGCAGGAGAACTGTAAATGGATAATATCCAAAACGGCACTATGGACAATTTGGAAGTCCAAGAAGTTGATGTAGCATCTTCAGGTAATTTGCCAGACCAACAAACAACTACACAGGGAGAACCAAATCTTCCAGAAAACGCTGCAGAGCGTACTCGTAAAGAATTTGAAAAGCTATTAGCTTCTAATAAAGAACTAAAAGCTAGACTGAAAGAACTTGAATCTACCACTCAGTCAGGTAGTTCAAACACTAAAAGTTCTGTGTTTGATAACTCAAGTAACGTTTCAGAGGATATGGGAGACTATATCGATGAAGAAGGAAATGTTCTTATCGATAAGTTAAATAAAGATCTCAGAGCTTTGAAATTGTCCACACTTGAGGCTAAGGCCTTAGCAGAGGATGCTAAGAACACAATCGAGGTTGAAAAGGCTGTTACAAAACACCCTTACCTTGACCCAGCTAGTTCTGAATATGACCCTCAGTTTACTGAGTTAGTCAAAGACAGGATGGCAAGACATCAGTTAGAAGGAAAAAGCTCAAACTTGTCTTTCGCAGCTGATGAAGTATTAAAGGTTTATAAGCCAGCAAATTCTTCTCTTAGAGAGAAAGAAGAGGCTGTAGCAGAATACAAAAAGTCTCAAGTCGCTAAAGCGCAAGTAGGGGCAGTTAACTCAGGTAGAAATATTAGAGTTGACCAAACTACCGAAGATTTGAAGCGAAAAATGTACTCATATAATTCTGCTGACAGATCTTCTGCAATTCAAGAGAGATTGAAAAGTATCGGTTTATAAGTTCAAATGGTGAGAAAGGACACTAAAAAAATTAGACTATGTTGTACACTTATACAGACAATTCAAGAAGAGAAGATTTATTATCAATTCTTAGAGATGTATCTCCTTTAGGTGGAAACTATTTGGTTGGTAATCTTGGAACTTCTGTTGCAAGAAACACTCTTCACGAGTGGGTAACTTACAACCAATCAAGACCAACTGAAGTAACTTTCACTGTTGAAGGTGCTGACGCTTCTTATAGCTCACTATCAACTCCTTTAAGATCCAATAACATTACCGCAATATTAACCGAAACCGTAAGAGTATCTGGAACTGAAAGAGCTGTTAGCGTAGCTACAAATCAAGATCCGTACGCATTCCAAAAGGAAAAAGCTTTAATGAGAATGAACGCTAGAATGGAATTTGCAGTATTAAACGGAGCTTATGCTTCTGGTAATGCTTCCACAGCAAGAGGAATGGCTGGTATTGACGCATGTATCTCAACAAACATCGTTAACAAATCAGTTTCTTCTTTATCAATCAATGGACTTGAAGACGTTCTACAATTATCTTACGACCAAGTCGGAATGGAATACATCGCTGACGTTATCCTAGTACCTATGGTATTAAAGAGAAAGATTTCAACTTTCACTACAAATATCACTAACTATGTTAACGAAACTGATACTCTATACAGAAATATTTCTGTTTATGATTCTTCATTCGGACAAGTCAGAATTATCCCTCACAGAGATGTGAAAGCTGCTACAAACAGCATTCACTTATATGCTCTAAGAATGGATACATTCAAGATTGCTTTCTTAGAAGGCAGACAACCACAGTTCACAGAGCTTCCAGCTACTGGAGACTACAGCAACGGACAATACTTAACTGAAATGACAGTTGAGTCCTTAGCACAAAGAGCATCTGTCAAATCATACGGTTGGACAAACGCTTAGTAGCGATTGCAGTATTTCCTTTTAGGTAATATTGTTATACTATAGGGTAGGGGTAAAACCCTACCCTTTTGAATATGAACGATGTATTTTTAGATAAACCTGAATATGTTGCTGTATCCCCAACTAAATTAAAATTAGTTGATGAGATTGTTTTTAAAGTAAGACATAATACTTCTGGAACTGTTGAGTCAGATCAAGAATGGGAAGCAATAGTTTTAATGTTTAAATTATTCACAATCGAATATCCTGAGCATTACGAATGGTTTATAGACAAAATTAAATTTTACAGAAACGCAACTCAAGATACTCATGGAATTATTAAAGACGAATCTGGTGATTCAATGCAACACCAATTAGAAATCCCTGAAGGATTCCACATGTACGTACACACAATGTTTCCAAATCAAAAATGGGACAAGAAGTTTGTCAGAAGACTTATTAGTGAACTTCCTATCCTCAAAATCTCAGATAAAGTGTAGTATTGACTATAACCTATAATTAGTTATTATAGGTATAATGTCAGCTAAGATAGCACTTACTTACATTGTTAAGGACAACTCTGAATTGTCTTTATTTCAAAACTCTCTCAAATCATTCATGCCATACTTTGACGGTCTATTCGTTGTAGTCAATGGATTATCAAAACAACACGAGAAGATTCACCAAGAAGTTAAAAAGTGGAAAGGTAAATCCATTTCTATTAGTCCTGAAACACACCCACATGTCTACAATCAAAAAGAAGATGGAACTTGGGAGTTTGTTAATTTTGCAGGAGCAAGACAAGCTTCTTTTGATTTAGTTACTTCAGACTTTGAATACATATCCTGGGCAGATACAGATGACCTTTTACAAGGTGGTACTGAAATAAGAAATATAGTTCAAGCTGCTAAACAACAAGGTATTGATATGGTTTATTGTACCTATTACTACTCTTGTATATTTAATAAAGATGGATCAGTTAAAGAACCCGTTATCTTCCACGAAAGAGAAAGAATTATTAAAAATAGTCCTGAATTTAAATGGGACAAATGGTTACACGAAGTCTGTATTCCAAAAGATAAACCTGTTACAGCATTTAAGATGCAAAAACATTCATATAATCCTAAAAACGGAGTTAACCTTTTATGGGTACATACTGCTGATATAAACAAATCGACTCAAGCATTGATGAGGAATGTTCACATTTTAGAATTACAAGCAAAATACGAAGAATACAAAGATCCAAGAACAATACTTTATATTGCTAAAACTTACTTTGATATTGGAGGTGAAGATAAATTAATTCAGGCTGATAAATATCTTGATATGTATTTACCAATGTCTGGATGGGATGAAGAGATTGCTGTAGCTTATCATTACAAGGGACTTATAAGACAAAGACTTGGAAGAGATAAAGAGGCAGTACCTTTTTATAAGGAAGCAATTAAAGTCTACCCTAAAAATCACATAGATTACTTAAGACTTACTGACGCGTTATTTAAGTTAGGAGACTTTGAATCAGGGTCTCTTTACTTAGCTCAAGCAGCAGTACTTCCTGAAATGGAATCTAAAGCAACTATTGGAAATCCTTTTGAGGTAAAGATTTTATTCCTAACTTTAAAGTACCAAGAAGCCCAACAAAAGGGTGACTTAAACGGTATGGAAGAATACGCTAAATTAAGAAGCGAGTATGTTAAAGATGCTCTTCTTGAAGATGTTACAAGAACAAAAGAATTAAATGATGTTGCAAAAGGAATTTATAACTATGCAATTTACTTACTTAAAAACCAACCACAACATTTAGAAGATTTAATATTAACAATTAAGAAACCATTTATTGATGAAAACTTTGTATTGCAATTATCTAATTCTAAACCAATTAAAGAGTGGAAAGATAATGAAATTGTTTACTATGCGTCATTTGGACAAAAGCACTTTGAAGAATGGACTGCTAAAAATCTTGAATCTGGAATTGGTGGATCAGAATCCGCTGTTATCTATCTCTCGAAAGAATGGGTAAAACAAGGGTACAGAGTAGTAGTTTATTGTGATTGTGGTAATGATGCTGGAATTTACGATGGTGTTGAATACAGACACTATAATACTATTAACTTTAAAGATAAGTTCTCAACTATAATTTTCTGGAGGTCTCCTCACTTACTTGATATTCCATTTTTAGAAGCAAAAAGAATATTTATGGATTTACATGATATAGCCGATATGACACATTGGACTCCTGAAAGAGTTAAGAAGGTAGATAAAGTTTTCTTTAAAAGCAAATGGCACAGAAGAAACTTACCTAACATACCAAATGACAAAGCAGTTATTATTTCAAATGGAATTAACTTATGAAGATGATATACGCCAGCTCCTACGATAGGGGTTTGGAACACTTACTTAAAATGTGGCCTGATATTAAAAAACAATTACCTGATGCAAAGTTAGAAATTTGTTACGGGTGGGCGCTTTTTGACTTAGGTTACGCAGGCAACCCTTACATGATGAAATGGAAAGAAGAAATGGAAACCTTAATGAAGCAGGAGGGTATTACTCATCATGGTAGGCTATCAAAAAAGAAATTAGATAACCTATCGGAAACTTGTGACTTATGGGTTTATCCAACACACTTCGAAGAAACTTTTTGTATAACCGCAGTTCGAATGCAATCACTTGGGGTTGTGCCTGTAACCATCAATCTTGCGGCATTGCAAGATACGGTTTTTTCAGGGGTTAAGATTGATGGGGATATCCAAGAACAAGAAACCAAGGATTTATTCTTAAAAGAATTAGTAGCACTATCTATTGATGGTTTTAGAATGGCGACTGAAAAAGACAAAGCAGTTAAAGGGGCAAAGGCTTATGCTTGGAGCAACATTGCTACCGAGTGGGAAAAGCACTTTAAATGAAGTATATAAGTTTATTCGCAGGAATAGGGGGATTTGATTTAGCATTAGATAGGCTCGGTCACGAGTGTGTATACACAAGTGAATGGGATAAGCATGCTACAAAAGTTTATGAAACAAGATTTAACAGACCAGTCGACACAAGAGACATTAGAACAGTACAAACAGAAGAAATTCCAGAGCACGACTTACTTGTCGGGGGATTCCCTTGCCAAGCTTTTTCAGTCGCTGGAAAACGACTCGGATTTGATGACACAAGAGGAACTCTCTTCTTTGAAATCGCAAGGATACTTAAAGATAGGCAGCCGAAGTACTTTATACTCGAAAATGTTAAAGGACTCTTATCTCATAACTCAGGACAAACTTTCAGAACCATCGTGTCCACGCTTACAGAATTGGGGTACGACCTTCAATGGAATGTGCTTAACAGCAAGAATTTTGGAGTCCCCCAAAATCGTGAAAGGGTATATATTGTCGGACATCTTAGAGGACAACCCAGACCAAAAATATTTCCTATCACAGGAAAAAGTTGCAAGATTGTTAGAAAAAAAAGGAACAATATAAGTATTGCTGACTTTAGATATGACGAAGGATTAAGGATAAGAAAAGATTTTATTTCCCCAACTCTAACTGTTGGAAATGGTGGGAATGGTTTGTCACAAGTAAACTATCTTCTTGATGGTTTAAAAATAAGAAGACTAACCGAAATAGAATGTGAAAGACTACAAGGTTTTCCAGACAACTGGACAGAAACTATACCATCAACACAAAGATATAAATGTTTAGGTAATGCAGTAACAGTAAATGTAGTTTATGAGGTAGCAAAAAATTTATGAACAATACAAAAGTAGCAGTACTATTTGGAAATAAAAGAAACCATAACTACTATTTAAATAATAGGTTAGGAATAATAGAAGCTTTTATGAAGTTACCTAAAAACTTTCAAACTCAGTTTTTTGCAATGACTGATGTTATGAATGCTTATGAAAGAGAAGGTAGGGTAACTTGGTTTGTTAATACAGTTAAAGCAATGAAGTTTGCAATAAACGAAAGGTTCGAACCTGACGTAGTATTTTGTGTAGGAGATCCAAACTACGAATGGGATAAAGTTTTAGTAGGTAAGTATAGAAAATATTTTATATATGATTCTTATGAAGAACCTAAAAAGTTTTTTGATTGGGACAATATTATAGTTCCGACTTTCGAAGATCTTATATTCTTCCCTAAAGCAATGGTAGGGGCAGTTTATAATGATTTAATTTTTAAAGATAATAAAAGGGAATTAAAACCATTTCAAATATTTTACCCACAGTTAATTCAGAACTTAGATTTGTTTTTAGATATACAACACGATGATTTAGTAGTTGGTATGAATGACAGGGAAAACATACTTCTACTATCAGATATGTCAACTCCAATGATTGCTGACATTGTAAACCAATCCAAGTCTGTAGTTTTAATTGAAAAAGAAAATGATATTGAACTTGCGTTGTCCGCACTTGCATGTAATGTACCTGTACTTACAGTCGAGGATAATAAATCATCTTTCTTAGATGGTGTGTTTGTATCACTTGCAACTACACCTGATTTCTTAGTGGCTCTCAATGATATAAAATCTATATCTATGGATACTGATCTAACTCAATATACAACATCGGCTTTTGCTAAAAAAGTAAGGGAGCTATTATGAAAGTGTTATTTGTAGGTGATTATAAATATAATGTCAAAGATGGTCTTTGGGCTGCAATTAGTATCTTAGGTTTTGATAGATACAATATTGGTGATGATATTCCAAACTTTGAAGAGTATGACTTTATATTAGGTCATGGGGCATTTCAATCACGAGTTGATTTACTACTTAGAAACTTACCTAACAAGAAAGGACTTTGTATCGCTGGAAATGTATACCCACAAGATACTGATTGTTATGATGTTTTATTTTACGAAACAGAGTGGGTTAAAAACTTCCTAAATTTAAAAGGTAATCTTATTCACGCATTTGGAGTTAATACTTCTATTTATTATAACCAAAAAGAAATGACAGTCTTAATAGATTATTTATCAGTCGGTGCTTTTGCAAAATGGAAACGACAACATTTAATTAAAACCAAAGAGGGTTTAAGGTTAGTAGTTGGTGAAATACAAAAAGATAATATGACTGAGAGTATGGAGATAATTACAGACTTACTTAAAAATGGAGTAGGCGTTATTCCACAACAATCTACTGAAGAATTAAACCATATCTACAGTCAAACCCAAAAAGTTTACATACCTGCTGATATTTACGGAGGTGGGGAAAGAGCAGTACTTGAGGCAAGAGAATGTGGTTGTGATGTTGAAGTTGAAGATGACAACCCAAAATTAAAAGAACTTTTAACTTCACCTATTTGGGACGAAAATTATTACGCAAGTCAGTTAAAGAAAGGTATAGAATCATGTCTATAAGTTTAGTTGTACCTTATTATGAGGTAGATAAAGGTAAGAAAGAATTGCTAGATAAAATGATTTCATCAGTTACAGGATATGATGAGTTAATTATTGTTTGGAATCAAGGTATGGGTTTTACAAGGGCTGTTAACAAAGGTTACGAACTTGCAAAAGGAGATTTTATTGTTATGGCTTGTGACGACATAACATTTAACAACGGAGATTTAAGATTACTTGTAGATAAAAAAGGAGTTACTAGCCCTCATATTGAGGGAAGGCAGGATCAGGATTTTTGGGGTACTTGTTGGTGTACACCTAGATGGGTTTACGAAAAAATTGGAATGATACCTGAAGAATACGCTGAAGGTATTTATTGGGAAGACGAAGATTATTGGAAAAGATGTCAAGCTAATAACATTCCTTTAATTTTAAATAAAACTGTGACAATCAATCACCCACATGGAGGCAGGACTTTAGAATTGGTTGGGGATAAAGGGGTAAAAAATGCTAGAAATAAAGCAGTATTTGATTCTTTCTGGAACAAACAATGAATATATCTGTAATTGTTCCAACAACAATTGATAGAAGTGAGATATTTAATACCTTTTTAGAAGGTTGGAAAGACCAATTTACTAAGTACAATGTCAATATAATAAAAGTAATAGATGGTGATGATGTAAAGTTAATTGACAATTCTCAAAATAGAATCGTACACTTAAAAGATTACCCAGAATTAGAAGAAATTATATTTAATAAAAATGACGGGGTAAGAAACTTCGGGTTTTATTACGCGTATGTTACTTATAATTCTGACTATTACATAACATTAGATGACGATGTACTACCCGAAGGTGACACAATAGGTAACCATATTAGCATTCTAAATAAAAAAGTGCCAACTACTAAATGGATAAATACGCTACAAGATATATACCCGAGAGGATTTCCTTACAATATTAGAGAAGAATCCCCCGTTATGGTAAGTCATGGAGTTTGGAATACGAACCTTGATTTAGATGCCCCTACCCAACTTTTATATGGTGTAGATTTTAAAAGTAACTTTAATAAATTAGCTATTCCTAGTGGTTGTTATATACCAATGTGTGGTATGAATTTAGCTTGGTCAAAAGATGTGATGAAATATATGTATTTTGCTCCGATGGGATACAAAGTTGGTATTGATAGATTTGCTGACATTTGGTTAGGTGTAGTTTTAAAAGATAAATTAGACCTTGATAATTTTGCAATGGTTACAGGGTATTCTGAAGTTAAACATACTAGGGCTTCTAATGTATGGGCAAATTTAAAAAAAGAAGCCCAAGGACTTGAGTATAATGAGTTTTTCTATAAGAATAACGAATTGAATGAATATTTTAAAATGTATAAAGAAAAAAGAACAAGATGGGAGGATTTAATAAATGAAACCACAAATTAGCGTACTTTATATTTCAAACAGATACGGTTCTTTAGATATTTTAAGGGCTAATCTTAAAAGACAGTTACACAGAGATTTTGAATTAGTTTTTGTTGACGGGTTATATAACGAAAGAAAAGAAGAAGTTGCTGAGTATTTCAAAGATGTGAGTCTTAAACACATTGACCAAACTATTCTTCCTATGGAAGGCGGTTACTTATCTAAACTTGCCAGGGCTGATAACTTGGGGTTCAAGAATTGTGACGGAGAATTAATTGTTTGTCTTCAAGATTATATTTATATTCCCCAAGAAGGGTTACAAAAGTTTTGGTACTTACACGAACAACATAATGGTAAGGCCTTAATTACTGGAATGGGACATCAATACTACTACCCTAACAGCGAAGAAATTACAAATCCTAAAGGGCTTATAACTGTGTTTGATAAAGACTACACCAAAAAACCTGAAACTAAACATTGGCACGATCCAAGATTTAGAGGGGAAATGTCAGTAAGAGAGGGTTTTCCTGTTGAATGGGAAATGAACTGGGCAGCAATTTCAAGGAAAACAATTTATGACTTAGGTGGTATGGATGAGCAATATGATAAAGAAGGTTTTGCTTGGGATAACACTAACATTGCCTCACGAGCTGCCATGCTTGGATACAAGATATTATTTGACCCATCTAACGAATGTTACGGATTTGACCATGACGGTTGGTGGCCTAACCCTTTAAAAGTAAATAGAGTAAGTCCTGAGAAATATCACTTTGAGCAGATGGATAAAATGATGAAAGGGGAAACCTCCCCAAGATTGAATTACCTTGCTTAAAATTGTATTGGTTGAACTATGTTAGGGGCAGAAGGAGTCAAACAATTACAACAAGAACAACCAGAAGTTTTCAACCAAACAGAACAACAAACACCTGTTACTAGAGAAAACTTTGCACCAGATAGCGCTGTTATTAATTTACAAGTAGCGCAAGTTTTAGGTTTAGCCTCACTTGAGGCGGGTAGGTATTCCCAAGAAATAAATGAGGCTGTCGAATGGGCAAAAGCAAATGGAGCTAAAACCCTTGATGACATTTTATATGAAATTAGATACTTAACTAATAGACTTGGTAATAACCCCAACGAAAAGAAAATTAAAACTATATCAAGATATATTTTCCTAACTAATGAAAGAAATAGACTAAATACTGAAATGGAAAGATTACAAACCTCATGACATTCCCAGTACCTCAAACATCGCCAGAACAATTAGGCTCAGGACACATGTCTCCTGAAGCTATAATGATGTGGGAACAATTAGGAAGAATTGGCGGAGTAACAGCAGGGCAAGCATTTCAAAGAGTCAGAGAAGCTGACGAAACTAAATTAATTGATATTTCAGGATCTGATATTTATATTGGATACGCTTTACCAGGAACACTTACTACAGAAACTAAATGGAAGATTTCAAGAATTAATACTAACAACCCAATATCTATTTTCTGGGCAGACTCTTCAACACTTTATAATAAAAAGTGGGATGACCGAGTTACCTACACCTACGCATGACAATCAATGTTTTATTTGATCCAATTTTAGGTAAGTTAAGACAAAGTGATATAGGTGTAGTATCTGTTGCTTCTTTAATTGTAACTGACCCACTTGTAGTTAACAACTTGATTGTCAATTCAAATGCAAGTATAAATACTTTATATGGAAACACTATTAATGCTTCTACAGTCTCTACTAACAGGCTTATTTCAAATAATATTGCTAATAATTCAACTATTAGTACAAATCTTTTATTTGCTAATGGAATTACTGCCTCACTTGTTTCAGCTACTGAGATACATACTCAAAAACTTTTTTCATCTACTGCAACTTTAGGTCTAACTCATATCTCAACTATTGACTGGAATCTAACTTCAGGAGCAACTGCACTTGTTGAAGGTCAAATGAACTGGGACGCAAATCAGCAAACTGCAGTTATTGGTATGGCTGGTGGTAATGTTGATTTGGCTCTTGGTATGGAACTTTTATTTCCAAGAAGAGTTAGAAACTCAACAGGCTCAACAATGCCAAAAGGAACTGTAGTTTATATCAATGGAGTATCTGGAAACACACCAACAGTTAATAGAGCAATAGCAACAGGGGATCAATCATCAGCATTTACTCTTGGTATGACTGCTGAAAGTATTGCTAATGGGGCAACAGGTTGGGTAGCTACATTTGGAGAACTTACAGGAATTGATTTATCAGCTTACACAGGTGGAGATACTCTTTACTTATCAGGTGTATCAGCAGGATTATTTACTAATGTTCCACAATCAGCACCTATTCACTATGTAAGAGTAGGAACTGTTGTTAAAGCAACTACTGATGGAGCGTTAGTAGTAAATGTCATTAATGGTTATGAGTTAAATGAATTACACAATGTTGTAATTGCTTCCCTTGCTTCAGGTCAGATTTTGATGAGTAATGCTTCTAATTACTGGTACAATGTAAATCCTGGATTTATACCTACAGCCTCGTATCCTTCACTTGGTTCTTTAGCAGTCTTAAACTCTCTGTCATACTACGCCCTTGATTCAAGATTAAGTTTAGGTTCATTAGCAGTTCTAAATAACTTGTCTTACTATGCTTTGGATTCAAGACTTTCTCTTGGCTCACTTGCAGTACAAGACACAGTAAACTATTACAACCTTGTTTCTTATCCTTCATTAGGCAGTTTAGCTGTTCTTAATACGCTTTCATACTACGCTTTAGATTCTCGTTTATCTTTAGGTAGCCTTGCTGTACAGGATACAGTCAATTTTTATAATTTAGTCAGCTATCCATCATTAGGTAGTTTGTCAGTTCTAAATTCATTATCTTACTACGCACTTGATAGTAGGTTGTCACTTGGGAGTTTGGCAGTACAAAATGTAGTTAACTATAACAATTTAGTTTCCTTACCATCTCTTAATGGGGATTATTTAAGATTAGATTTAACAAACACACCACTTACAGGCAACACATTAAACTTTAATGGAAGTGCTAATAAAGCAGTAAATATTGATAGAACTACACTAACAGCAGGAAAAAACTTATCTATTACTGCAGGTGGTGCTTTATTAGGAGGCACAGACTTAGCAGGTGGGAACTTAAATCTTTCTTCAGGAATTGCCACAGGAGATAGAGGTTCTGATATTACATTCTTAACAGCAACAGGTGGAACTTCAGGAACAACTGATAGAACACCAACTCAAAAAATGGTTATTAAAGATTCAGGTAAAGTTGGTATTGGAGAAACTAACCCTGTTTATCCTTTAACTGTTAATGGGGTTATTTATTCAAATGACCAAATACAAGCAGGAGGACAGATTTTTGGAAATGATATTAGTTCAAGCACAACAATAACTGCAGGAACTGATATAACTGCAGGTGGAAACATATCTGCTACAGGAACTGTAACAGGTTCAAACCTATCAGGAACAAATACAGGCGACCAATTTATGCCTGTATATGGAGATGGTTCAGATGGTTTTGTAAATTTTAATGGTTCAAATACTTTTACATTTGCTACATATGATGGTGGTTCAACAACTTACACCTTAACAAGAGATGTTTTTGCTTATACTGTTGATGTTGGATTAGGAGTTATTCTAATAACAGCAGGTTACAGAATTTTCTCACAAACTTATATTTCAAACTATGGTTTAATCCATAATAAAGGAGCAAATGGTTCAGGAACTACAGGTGGTGCAGGAGGACTTGGAGGATTTTTCAAAGCAGGTGGAAATGGTGCTACAGGACTTCTTGCAGCTTCAGCAGGTGCTAATGGAACTGCACAAACAACACCTACTGCTAATACTTTAGTTGGTGGAATTGGTGGTAAAGGTGGGCAAGGCAGACAATCTACTACAACATTTACAGGTGGTATGATTACTTCTGCCAATGTTACAGTTCCTGCTGATGCTGATGGTGGTAATAAAGTTCAATCAAATTATATAAATTACCTAACAAGATATGTTGTTGGTGCAACAAATTGGCAAATGACTCCATCAATAGGTGGAGGTTCAGGTGCTAAATCAACAACAGGAACTACAGCAACTTCAGGTGGAGGTGGTGGTGGAGGTGGGATAGTATTTCTTGCTTCACCTATAATTGAAGGTTCAGGTCCGATAAGTGCTAATGGTGGTAATGGTGGTAATGCTGCAGGGACAGGAGGAAACTTTGGTGGAGGTGGTGGAGGTGGTGGTGGTATTGTTTGCTATATAGCAAGAGATACTACTAATCTTACACAAACACCTACTGCTACAGGTGGAACAGGTGGAACATCTGTTATTGGGACAAATGGAACTTTACCTGTGGCTACAGCAAATGGAACTACAACTACTGCAACACAAACAATGACTATAACTCCAACAGTGCCTTTAACTAAAGGAAATCTTTATTTCGTTACTTTTCACCTACAAAAAACAGGTGGAATTGGTGGTTCAGGAATTAACTCAATGTCAGGGTTTGGTATGTCTTGGACTAACCTAAACACGAGAGTTGAGTTTAACTCAATCGCTTCTCCTACAAGAGTTATTGAAACTTGGTATGGATATTACACAGGAACAGAACCTGACATTATAGATGATGAAACTATTACAGTTAATCTTTCAGACTTAAATACAACTGCAAGGGCAATTATTGATGAGATACAAAACACAGATGCTTCAAATTTAATTAACCCTGTTACTGCAAACACAGCAACTAACAGTGTTGATTCAGCACTTACTTTAACAGTTACTTTACCTAATGCTTTATCTACGGGTAATTTAGTTTATTCAGTTTTTGCTCACACTGTTGTTACAGGTCTTGCTGCAGGTGCAGGTGCTGTTTTAGTAAATAATCAAACAACAGCACCAAACTTATCAAGTCAGGTTTCACAATCACAAGCAACTACACAAACTCATACAACAACTAATGGTGCGATTGCAGGACTATCTGTTGAAATTACAAAATCAAGTGCAGGTAAAAATGGTTCAAATGGTTGGGATGGAAAGGTGGTTAGAATATATGGATAAACAAACACAAGATAAATGGAATAATATTAAATCAAATAGAAATGGACTTCTTGCTTTATCAGATTGGACACAACTTCCTGATGTAGAACTAACTCCAGAATTAGTAGCTCAAATGAAAACATACAGACAAAAGCTAAGAGATATAACCAAAGACTTTGAAAACCCAGATGATGTAGTGTTTCCTGATAATCCATTAGAGCAATCTAACAGTTAAAAAGATAATCTTTTGAATTAGACTTATTATTTTGTATTAGTTAGGTATGTCAACACACTATAACCTTTCTGATATTCTTAAATCTGTAGGAGCAATAACAGAACAAGATGCTTCTTTACCTACAGGATCAGATTTAACCCAAAGAATACAATTTGCAAATGACGCTTTAGCTGAATGGGCAGATACATATACTTGGACTGATTTAAGATCCACATTATATTTAAATACAACAAACGATTCAACTACATCCATTGGATTACCTACTAATTTTAGAGAACCATTTAGCTCTGTAGTTAATTATTTAACTACTGGTTATAAAGAATTTTATGATTTAATTCCAGCACAGGAAAGATTTAATAAAGAATCTACTGATAAATACTGCTATATAGATGGTCTTTATAATAATAAAGCATTAATTATCCCAAATGGACTTGGTAGTGGGGCATCTTTACAATTTGATTATTTATCTTTCCCATCAAGTTTAACTTCTATAAATGATACTGTCCCAATTAGTGCTACACAATATATGGTTAAAAAAATAGCGGCTTTAGTTTTACAAGGAAGAGGAGACCCAAGATTTCCATCTATCCAAAATGATGCACAAAGAATACTCTCTAATGCTATTGAAGAGCAAAATGTGCCATTTGGAAGACTAAATAGAATACCTTTCTATACAGGTGGATTCGTTATTGGGCAAGACTAATGCCAAGATTAGACATACCAGCAAGAGCATACGTTCCTCAACCTTCAGTTGAAATTACCTACGAGGGTTTTAATGGTGGTCTTAATACATTTTTCAAAGATACTGAAATTAAAAGAAACGAACTTGCAACTGCAGATAATACTATGCTTATAGGTAAAGGTATAGTTACAGGCAGATGGGGTAGTGAAAACTATTTTCTAGCAGGAAGTGGAAATGTAAAACTACTTGATGAGTATAATAATGTTCAAACATCTCAGTCAGATTTACTCGCAATTACAGACTCAGGTTATTTAGTTAAAAAATCAAATGCTTCATTCACAATAATTACAGGTGCTTCGTTTGCCTCGGGTGCTGTAGTATCAGGAACTCAACTTGGTAACAACTACTACGTAGTAAGTGATTCAACAAATTTAGTTAGATATAACGGATCAAACTTAATTCCTTACTCAGGTGTATCAGCCCCAGTTATATCTGGAGTTTCGAGGTTGTCTGGAGCAACAGGAACTACTTCTTGGTCTTATAAAATTACCTCATTAACAGCAAGTGGTGAAACATTACCATCTACTGCGGTTCTAATTTTAGGATCTCCTGCTGATTACACATTACTTAATAATCAAATTACTTGGTCAACAGTAAGTGCTGCATCAGGTCTTCTTACAGGTTACGCCTTATATAGAGGGCTACCTGGAGAAGAAACATTTATAGGTAATGCTGGTACTGCCGCTACAACATTTTTAGATAATGGACTTCCACAATCAGATACTATTTTTCCACCAACCGCTGACACTACTTCAGGAGTAAAAGCAAAATATATAAAAAGATTTGAAGATAGACTTGTAATTGCAGGTATTTATAACGATCCAACAATGGTTATGATTTCAGGAAAATACCCATATCAAGACAGATTTAACTGGAACTATGGTGGTGGATATGTCAGAGTTGCACCAGATAGTGGTGATGAGATTACTGGTATTGAGGTAGCTGGAACTACATCTATTGGCGCTACAACAAACTCTTCTATTTTAGTCTTTATGAAGGAGAAAGCATTCCAAATGATTTTACCAACTATTGAACTTGGAAATTACATTGTCTTAAATCCAATTTACCAAGAAATTGCCCCAGTAGGTGCTTCATCTTTTGGAGGAATAGTTAATATTAGAAACAATACATTCTACTTCGGTAGGGAAGGAATTAATACAGTCGGTGCTGAGGCAGCATATCTAAACCAAGTAAGAACAAGAGAAGTAAGTGCTAGGATCAGACCAACTGTACAAGCATACTCCGATAGTGTTAAAAACTCAGCAAGCGGAGGATTTATGGATTACAAATATTTACTTTCATTTAATAACAAACAAACTATAGCCTATGATTATGAAAGAGCTTGTTTTGTTGGTATTTGGACAACTCCTTTTGCAATAGCTAAATGGTTTAAATATGTTGATACAAATGGTGTGGAAAACTATCTTGCAGGATGTGATGACGGTTATGTTAGAAAATTTTCCGATGTAATTCATACAGACAACGGAGTTAAAATAAATAAAATATTAAGACTGAAAAGAGAGGACTTTAATAGATTTAATGTAATGAAAACCATTCAATCTTTTTATCTTTTATTTAGGAATGTTTCAGGAACTTTAAATATAAATTTAATTATTGAAGATAAAAATGGTCTTAGAACTATCGCTAAAACTATTAACATTGAAACTACAACAGGTAAAACAGGTTGGGGTACAAATATTTGGGGATCAAAAAAATGGGGACAAACTATTAATTCCGTAGTTGCATTCTTAGGTGACATCATTAGATGGGGATACCTTTATAAGACTGCAAGAACTTTACAACTTGAAATTACAACTACTGATAATTTATCTAATTTTGAATTTGTAAGTTTTAAAACTTCTGCTCAATACCAACCAGAGGGATCTTTACCACCTTCTTACAGAATATAGATTTATTTTGTATTAATAAGTTATGGCAAACTTATACTCAGTTCCACTTGAAAATGGAGTACAACTTACATTACAAAACGCACTTTTAACAGGGCAGACTTCAACTATTACCTTTACTGGTAGTGTTACTGCAAAACTACAAGCAAGTTCAGCAATGCCTGGAATACTTGTTATTGATAGAGTTGATGCTAACGGCAACGAAACTCCAACAAAAACTGAATACATTTCTTTTACAGGTGTAACAGGTTCAACAGTTACAGGACTTGTAAGAGCTTTATCAAACACAACAGACCAAGACCATGCAGCTGGTGCTATCGTTGAGTTAGTTCCTGATGTTGTATGGGCAGAGGCATTAAATGATGTCTTCACAACACAACACAACTCAGATGGAACTCACAAGACATTATCTTTAATTTCTCTTGCTTCTGTAACTATCAATAATTCTATAATTAACAGTGCTTCATTTACAGATTTTAATCTTGCAGGGGGGACATTAGCTTCTTCAACTATTTATAATTCTAAATTTACAGGACTAAATATTGAAACTACAACTTTTACTGGGGGTTCTCTTGTTTCTATTACTACTGCCAATATGGCAACAATTCCAGTTCATACTAAAACAATCACTTCCCCAGCTTCCGCTATCTTCAACTTATCAGCTTCGAATATCTTTTCATACAACTTATCTGTTGCTACCACAGCACTTCTTGTTACAAGTCCTACAGCAGGGCAACCATTTGTTGTCAGACTTTCTCAAGGCAGTGCAGGAAACAGAGCAGTATTCTTTGATACTATTAAGTGGGCAGGAGGCACAGCACCAACATTAACCGCAACTTTAAATAAGACTGATGTATTCGGGTTTTTATGCACAGCATCAGGTTTCTATGATGGTTACATTGTTGGTCAAAACTTGTAATGGGAATTAAACTGAAGTCAGTTGGTTTAGATACATCAGGAGGACTTAACGGAGCAGGTGCTACAACCATCTCAGGAACAGTTACTGTTGCTTCAAATTCACAAAGAATATTAATAGTAGGATATTTAGGTAGAAGTAGAACAGTTAATTCTATGACCTATGGTGGAGTTTCAATGACAAGATATCAATCTTCAGCAATCTTTGACCAATGTCTAACTGAATGGTGGTATATAGTAAATCCTGCAGTAGGTTCAGCAACTCTTACTGCAAACTTATCTGCTAATTCAGACAGCAGAGATTTCCTTGCTTATGCAAGTTTTTATAATGTAGATACAGTTAATCCTTTTGTAACTTTTGTAACCTCAACAGGAACAGCAGCATCAGTTTCAGTATATCTAAATGGAACTTATGACAATACATATATGATTGGAGGTAACTTCAATACAGGTAACTTATCAGGAGATGCTATCTCACCTGCAGTTTTATTTGCAGAAAGAGACCAATCAGATTCAGGTGGGGCAAGTTATCTTCAAATTACAACTGCAGCAAACACAAACACAGGTTTTAATAATTTTTCATCAGGGTCAGCATATAGTTATCTTTATTTGGAACTAAAACCTGCTGAATTAGATGGAGGGGGTTTTTTGTATAACTTAATATGAAGTTGGACGAAAGAATGGCAAAACTTGAAGAAAAAGTTGAAAATATCAAGGAAAACCTTGACGATGTAGTCAAACACAGACTACCTGCAATAGAAAGAAAGATAGAAGGACTTGGAAAGTATATCTATATTGGAGTTGGTCTTGCTATGGCTGCTCAAATAATTATTTCATTAATAGTAAAGGAAAAATAAATGAACTATCAAGAATTTTTTAATAAATACAATGGTACTAAAGTAGATTTTGACGGGGCATACTCTGCTCAATGCGTAGATTTATTTAATAGATATTTAGTAGATTGTTTAGGAATTAATAACCCTATCCAAATGTTTCCAGTAGGTAGTGCTTATCAAATCTGGGATTACGCTAAAGATAATACTCAATTTACGAGGATAGAAAATACTCCAACAGGAGTTCCTCAAGTAGGGGACATTTTAATTTGGAAGAAATCACAATCTCTTCCTTACGGACACGTTGCAATATTTGACAACGGAGATGTAAATAAATTCAAATCATTTGACCAAAACTGGCCTACAGGTGCTGAATGCAAGTTAGTAGACCATAACTATAATGGACTACAAGGTTGGTTAAGACCTGTTAAGAATGAAGTTGCTCCCGAGAAACCTAAACCACCATTTATAGATTTAGTTTCTTTATGGACTTCACTTGATGGTAATAAAACTTATGCCGCAGTAGTAGGAATGTTCTTAACTATTGTTGCTTATAACTTAGGATATATTACTGAAGAACAGTTTAATATGTTCGATACATTATTCTTAGCATTAATGGGATTTAGTTTAAGAGACGCAATTAAGAAAAAATAAAAACTCACCTCAGGTGAATTCAAAATTATTTATTCTTAATAATAAGACTGAGGCAAGTTTGACAAAAGAATGTTAAATCTAAAGAACGGGGGTGAACTTCCCCAAGTCACCCCCACCCTTCACGATTTAATAAATTATATCTTTAAAAAGGTAATTCATCAACATCAACTTCTTCAACTACTTTGTTTTTATCAAAAAACATTTCATCATATCTTTTTAGCTTTGAATCTTTTTTAGCGTCAAGATTATGAATTGCTACCATCATGTCGTAGTAAGTTGATAATGAATCACTTACATTAAATATTCTGTGATATGTAACTTTTCTTAAATCAGCTGATAAGTTCAAGTAAAATAACGGAAAGTTAAAATTAGCTTGCCCTTCTGATAGTCTTGTAAATGCTTTGATAAAGTTAGCAGATTCAACAACTTTCTTTAATGTCGGTGCGTGTTCTAAAACTAACTCTCTTATTCTTAGAAACTCATTTCTTTTTTGCTCACCTTTTTCTTTATTTTCAGGCATATAAAAACCCTCTTTAAAGTAAACAATATCTAAATTCTTATAAGCAAGATCGTTGAAGTTTGATAAGAAATAAACTGCAGTTGAAATTGAAATTTTATTTTTCTTATCACCATCCTTAGCTAAGAAGTCTTTAAGATAGACATAATTTTCTTTTCCTTGAATTACATACTGTTGTAAGTAATCAGCAGGACTCCAGTTTTTAACATTTGAGTTTAACTGACTCATAAGAAATCTCATTTCCTCATCAGTCATCGGGCTTACTTCAACGTAATGAACTGTCTCATCTAATTCTACGCAAGCATCAAATCTATGTTGCCCGTCAATGATAAACCCATTAGCAACAATGATTGGTTTTGCTTCTAAGACATTTATTGCCTTAATTGATTCAATAATTTTTTGTACTTGATTTGGATTAACTGGTCTGTTTCCTTCTAATTTTTTTAGAAGAGTGTAGTCTTTAGTAGACTTTGGTGTAAATGTGAACTTTTTCATTTTAAGATCCTTTCGCCTTAGTTACGAAAACTTAAGGTCAAATAATTTTTACTATTCTTTACTTCCTAACAATAATTTGGTAAAGAAGATTTGGGCGTACCCGTTTACAATCAGCACTAGAACATCATAGTAGTCTCTCAGACTTAAGTTAGAATTTTATTCCCTTCAATTATGAACTGATTAGGATTTTAATTTAAAATGGCAGATTGTCAATATCGATTTCAATTTTTTCTTCTTCGACTTTAGGTTTTGTGATTGGTGTTAGTTTCTTTTGGCAATCAAAACATGCTACTTTACCAAATCTTGATTTAGAGAATGACGCAGTTTTTTCAGGAGTAAGTTTACCGCAGTCTGCACACTTTAAATCTGTTGGTGTAGGTGTTGTAGATGTAGCCTTTATAGGCTCTGTGGCAGGTCGTGAGGGCTTTGTTGCCATCTCACCGTCATCATCTTCACTTGGTATAAATGCTAACGCCTGAAGGGCATATCTTTTAGAGTAAGTTATAGCTGATCCAACTTCTTGTGGGTTATCTGGATTTTTACAAGCAACTCTCATAGAACTTTCAATAAATTCCCCACTTTCGTGAAGTAATATTGTTTTCAAAACATTAACTCCGTCTTCAAACATTATTGGTTGTAAAACTGTAATTCCATGATTATTAAAAGCATCTTTACAGGCTTCCATAACAGATCCAAGATCTGAATATTTCATTTTAAAAAATGGATTAGTCGCTCCTTTTTTTGCTCCACTTATTTCCTTCTGAGCTAGAAGCAGGGCAGTGGATATTTTTGAAATGTTTGGGCTACAATTCATATATTTACAATATCTCAAAATCAAAATATAATCAAGACTGCAAAGGACATATTCATAGGCAGGAGTGTCCTTTGCTTTTTTATTATTTCTTGTTTGTTCATCTAATTACCAAAATACCCAGCTTTTAACGGCTGGGTATTTTGTAGTAAATAATCCGTTTAAGGATAATTGTGGAAAGTAAGTGAATGAATAAGAAACACTTACAAAAGTATTATATCAAATATTTGGGTAATATTCTCCATTGTATTTTTAAAAAAATAAAGTAAGAATTAGATAACATTTAATTAAGAAAGGCTGCCGTCTTGAAAATAACAGAGTTAAGTAACTCCCAACTTAACGAGAGGATCAAAAAGAAAAAAGAACTTAATGATCTAATCAAACCATTTCAAACTTATTCAGGTAAGGATGAAGTGGTCTCCGCTCAACTGCTCAAAGAACAAATTTCTGCCGATAGTGACCAAAAGAAGTATTTAACTAATATAAAACAGTTAAATGATATTATTGGTGGATTTAAATCAGGAGATTTAATAACTATGTCGGGTATATCTGGAAACGGTAAAACCGAGTTTCTAATTTCACTTACAAAAGATTTTATAGATAGAAAGTATAAGGTGTTGTGGATTTCCTATGAGGTAAATCCAAAAGACTTTATGAACAGGTTCGGCAATTACGAACCTGTTTTTTTTATGCCTAGACAAAACAATCCTAATAATCTTGAGTGGACTATAGACAGAATTAAAGAAGCTAAAGCTAAATACGATTGTGATATTGTTATGATTGACCATTTACATTTTCTACTTGATATGAATACTTTAGGAAATAAAAACATATCTCACTTATTTGGTGGAATTATCAGACAAATCAAAACTATTGCATTAAAACTTGATATGACAGTCTTTTTAGTAGCACACCTAAATAAAACTGCAACTAAGGAAGTCCCAGACTTACCAGATTTAAGAGATAGTTCATTTACTTATCAGGAAGCCGATACAGTTTTAATAATTCATAGAGATCCTGACGGAGAGATTAATTTAAATAAAAAAGTAACTCCAGCAAGTTTAAGAATTGCTAAGAACAGGTGGGAAGGGCATATTGGTATTATAAAACTATCTTATGACAAACCAAATAGAAGATACACAGGATATTAATTTTGTTTTAAATGTAATTTCAAGACAAAATTGGGTTGATGAAGAAATACTTTTAACCTATGAAAGTTGTTACAGATCAGTTAAAGCATTAATGATTGAATTTAAAGAAGATACATCTGAATTAGATAGAGTTAGAAACGAAATTATGGAACTTTATGGACAGATTTAAAAACTCTTTAGTTGAAACTTTAGTCTATATACTATGGGTCTATCTTATGATACGATTATTTTTATGAGTTCAAAAAAAACTGCCAGACGAAAAGGACATAACTTTGAAAGGGATGTTGCAAACTTACTTAAACCATATTATCCAGATGCTAAAAGACAACTTGAATATCAAGAAGGTCTCGGGTATGACATTGCAAATACTGGCGACTTATCAATTCAATGCAAGGTCGGGAAATCATTTAAAATTGAAAAAGCGTTAGCTGAGGCTGTAAGAGAAAAACATATTGCTGTCGCATTTACTAAAAGAGATAGAGAAGACATTGTAGTTTCAATGTATTGGAAAGATTTTGAATACTTTTTAGTTTCATACCTTGACAAAAAAAATAAAAAACGTTAAATTGAATGTAAGTCAAATGCGAGTTAGGTAGGTTTTACAGGCAAGGTTACCTACCTAATAACCGCTAAGACTACCGCCCATGACTGCTAAAGATAAAATAGACAAATTTATAGGTGAACTCCCAAATTTAAAACAAGTTAATAAAATTGCGAACTACTCATTTTCGTCTGATCCTCATATCAATACGGCTTATTGGAAAGGATACAATGATGCTAAAATTGAACTTCGAGACAAACTTTACAACAAAGAAAATATTAAAATAGAAGAAACTAATACTCCCGACTGGTCACCCGATTACAATTTAACTATTTTTGGAGAACCTATCTATGACAAATAACCCTAACTTAGCTCAATATTTAAACTCTATTACTCAAAAAATTGACTGGCTGATAACTGCCTGTAGTGGATCAGTAGTTGCAAGAGAGAGTGCTAGAGATCATCTTATAAATGGTGTGAAAGAAATTATAAGTGAAGTTTATAACGTTGGATTTATGGCTGGCGAGAAAAGTAATTCATTTAATAATGACCAAAAATTAAGAGTTGCAAAATACAAACTTCAAGAAAGATTAGAAAAAGAAAATAAAAAAACAAGGAAAGAGATCTTAGATATTGTTTTAAAAGAATATGGACTAAAAGACGAAAAGATTAATATAAAGTTAAGAAAGAAGATTAAAGATGAAGTTGAGATGGAAACGTCTGTTTCAGAGCAAGACGCATAATTTTGAAGTTGATTATTTAATTAGTGCAAAGATAAATGGAGATAATTTAAAAATGCCAAGAATATATTTAGAAGATCAAGAGTTACAAGACCAGATTAAATCGTCTGTTGAAAATATTATACTTGATAACTTAAAGAAAAAAGAAGAAGTTAAAAAGGTTTCCAGTAACTTAGATGAGAAATCAAGAATTAGAAACCATTTTAGAAACGTCTGTTTTAGAAAGAAGTTTAATACAATTACAGAACATATCAAATATATAGCCGATTATTATATTTTACCCGAAACTACTGTTTTAAGTTATGTTGAAGATGATTTAACTATCATTAAAAAACAATTAAATCTAAAATAAATTAAAAAGGGGCAGTCAAAGACCGCCCCGATCGTTGCAAAAGCAACTTTGTATTAATCCTATAATTACTCTTTACTGTCAATAGGGTAATTCTTAAGATTTAAATACAACTGATATTCTTTTATATGTCTCATAACTGTCATTGTATGAATTTTATATTCAAATGCCAATTCTAAAACACTTACCCCAGTTTTTCTTTTTTCCCAGATTTCTTTAGCCAAGTTTAAATCTCTTGATCTTTTATGTCTTTTGAGAGGGTTTTTTGGAGTATATCCTTTTTGATAACCCAATTCTTTTAACACGTCTAATTTAATTTCTATTTTCTTTTGTTTTTCTTCCAGTAGTTTTGCTTTCATTTCTTGTCTTTCTAGCTTTAATTTAGCTTTTAACTTCATTTTAGCTAACTTTTCTTTTCTAATCTTAGCTAATTTCTTCTTTTGTTTTCGCAATTTCTCAAATTCTTTAGCTCTCTTATACATTGAGTAGTAATTTGACATGCCTTCGTCTGTGTAATACATTTTAACTCCTATCAATTACCTTAAAAATTACCCTGTAGTCGTCATTACTGTTTTGTAAGGTAACTACAACGTCTGGCGTCAGGTAATTTTGGATTAAAACTAAATACTCGCATATATGTTCGTAGTCGTCTTTATGAACTTCGTAAAGGAAACTGTCGGCTGTTGAGATTTTAGGCGTTCTATGAAGTGTTAGATCTTTCATTAGGTCATCTATCAACATTTCATTTACTCTTTTAGCTAATATTTCAAGTTCGTTAGTTTCATGGGCTATGATCTTAAATACTTTTTTTATTTCAGGCAGGAAGTGTAACATTTTAATTTATTCCTTTCTTATACTCTTGTAAAGTATTAATTAAATCGTTGTAGTCTTCGTCTGTAAGATTTACATTATTCCCTTGTATAAGATATAAGAGTTCTACCGCGAGTGCTTTTCTAAAATCTTCAAGAGATGCATTTTTAGGCATAATAAAAAGCACTTTCTCAAAATAATCAGTCAAACCATTCTCATCATAAAACTCTTTTAAAAGTTCCATACTCATTGTTTTAAATTGATTTTCTAAAGCACCAATTAATTCGTTTCTATTCATTATTGTATTTCCTTTACTTTGTTAACTATATTACTTTTAATTGTCTTAGCCACACCTTTAAACATAAGTCCGTCTTCATAATATGAGAGATAAAACTTTAATTTAGGGTATCTTATCTGTGCTTTTTCTAACCACTTAATAGGTGGTGTCCACGCTGTCTCAAAACTTATATTCAACTCACTATTTTCTGGCTTGTAGTCAACATAATCAGTAATAGCGTCCCACTTTGTTCCCCAATTTTCTATTCGCCACTCATACCAACCCGCTTTTTTGTATTTTTCCTCGTCTTCTTTGTTATCAAACTTCGGTTCGGGAACTACATACCCAAATGTTAGATTTTTTGAAGTTTGCCTTTGTTCCGCGTCATTATCAATCATATTATTCTCATAAAAGTCTGTGATGTCTTTTAAAGATCCAGATACTTTTAAATTGTTATTACAATAGTTAGGCATTTGTTTGTTCTTCCATTTCTTCTAAAATACCTACTAATGCTTCAAGGTTCTCATCACTTTCTTTCAAGTTATCTATAATCTCTTGAATAAGATAATCTCTACCTAAAAACTCAGCATATAAAAAACCTAATTCTTCGGCAGATTTTTCCCATAATTTTTGTTCTACTTGTTCAATGTTCATTTATAACTCACTTTCTAACTTATTAATTACATTTTCTACAACCATAATTTCATTTAAAATCATGTTGTAATCATATTCCCATCTGTTATCTATTCTATTTTCTTTTGATTTTTCTAAATACTTTTGTTCGGCTACAAGTATTTTCTTTTCAAAAATTGCTTGCCCTAACTCACTATCAAAATCAACAAATAAGATCTTGTCGTCTTTGTCGATTTTCCTTAATTGTTTTAGTCGTCTGTCTATTGTCCAGCCGTCAAATGTTTCTAAAATATTTACTTGTTGATCTTTTTGGATATTATCCATTTTTTGTTTCTCCTTTCCACGAGAGAATTATTTACTATAATGATTATCACTTATCGTCTGTCGTCTGTCAAGGGTTTTTGTATCGTATGTCGTCTGTCGTCTGTCGTCTTGTTAAATTAGCGGTCGGCTGACTAATAAAAAAACGGATATAATACCCGTTAATTTATCTAATAATACCCGCCGTTTTGTTATTGTTCGTTGTTTTTGTGCTTGTTGTATACTGTTTCAACTTCTTTTTTTGTTATCCCTAAAGGTATAAGAACGTCTAAAGCGTCCGTTATATCATTTGAATAAAAACACTCAAAGTTATTTAATTCGTATAATATAAGGTCTTCTTTACCGTCTTTTAATTCTTTAACTTGAAACTTATACCATTTTTCAATCTTGGCTATTTCACTTTTTAACGTTGACAAGTTTTTAGCTGGAACATACCCGCCAGCACCTATAGGTGATAATTTTTCACCGTCTAATAAGATTTTATCTTGTCTTAATTTATTTACTTCTTGTTCGAATTGTTCGTTACCAAAAGCAAAAAATACGTGTAAGTCCTCGAATGTTCCGCTATATAAATCTTGTTTATGTTGTTTTAATTCTTTTATTGTCATGTTGTTGTTATCCTTATTAATTATTTACTATAACAACGGGTATTATTAAATTGTCAAAGATCATAAGTATTATTAAATACTTTATAGATCCCATAAGTTACCTTATAGGATCTAAAAATACTTAATAGTGAAATGCTTTTGTTGAAACTTCTAGTCCGTTTAATTGTCTAGCAAGGTTAGAATAATGCACCATATCAACACCAACGAACTTATAATCCTTGCTATAATCAAGTATTTTATAATTCATAAGTGGCTGATAATTATTAACTAAACTTTCAGTTTTTAGGTCTAAAATTATATTTTTAGTTATAGGGTCTAATTCTTGAATATCAAGTGGTCTTGCAAATGGATCAGCGCCTTGCCATTCGTAAAACTTGTTTAAATATATGTTATGAGTTGATCTTAACTTTAACGGTGAATATTTATCAGCACCAGTGTTTCGGGATATATAATATTTAACTACTGCCGAATTGTTCCCGTCTATATACTCAACTTTGTATGTTTCGTTTTGTCTTGAATAAGTTGTCTTGATCTTGATCCCGTTTAATACTTGAGTTTCAATATATGCAAAAGATCCTAACAACTTACTATTTAATAATTCTATTTTATGATCCATTTTATTTATTATCCTTATAATTATTTACTATTTAATAATCGATCTTGTAAGCTATTAACATTTTCTAACTCGACAATATAATTGTTTTGAGTGTTGACATATCCTTTATATACGTTAATTAAATACATTTGCGCTAAGCTAACTATTACAAACGCGATCGCAATTATTTTATAGAATAAATTATCCATTTGATCCTTTATAATTATTTACTATGATTAGATTATCACTATATAAAAATAATGTCAATAAGTTTTATCTTAATATAATTTTATTTAAATAAATCAAGTGTTTTATAGGATTTAATAAGTTTATTGACTTTACATTTATAAATTGATTGATCTATTTTTTAACATAGTTCGTTGGCTAAAAATATTTCAATCCTATTAAATAAGATCAATAAATAAGACAATATATGACGACGTCGTATAACATATAAATAACGACGTTAAATAAACGTGTTATCAATAAGATCCAATAGGATAGATATTATAGGTTACTTTATTTTATTAAATTAATAAGGGTATACCACCCGCATGAAGACACGTGGTAAAAAATCTGTAAAGTATAATCTAAACACATAGTTTATTTAACCTAAATTACCTAATAACAATAATTTATAATTTATAAGCTCTATAACCCTCTATAAGAGGGGTAGGGTGTTAAAACGAGTATAGTATCAGTTTTAGTATAAAAATTAATCCTAGACCTATTATATCTCCTTATAAGGCATGTTCTGATGTAGTGCTTAAGTATAGTTAAGCTTCTCTGGGTTTATAACCCAAAGATCAGTTAAGTTTAGTGAGTAATATTTATGTTCAAAATTTATTTGAAAAATGAAAAGACTTAAGGCAATAGAACGAAGTTCGAACAGTTTTTTTTTGAAAAAAGATCCAGAGCGTTGGACTTTAAATACGTAAGGCGGATACTTCCGAAGCGCATTAGTCCCCCTTCCCCCAATAAAAAAATTGAGTTCAATTGCAATCGATTCTGTTTTCTCTCAGGATCGCAATACCTATCACACGAACCCCTGCCGTTGTAACAGAGGAAAAGAATGTATCTGTTAGGTTCAACCACATTCTCTTACAGACCATCACGTGTCCCCCATAGTGAAAACGGAACTCCTCGCGATTCAGTTTGTAGACATTAGCCTCTACAATTTAACCCCCAGCTAATATTATTTTACTAATTTATTTAATCTCGTCAATTGATTTTCTGAACAAAGTTAATTTGATTTCCAGCTTGAATGGAAAGAACTTCTTTTTGAGAAATGAAAAAACATACGAATACTCATCATTTATAAAACTTTCAGAAATATTAACATCATGTTCATCTTTAGTTTCATGAAAAATTGTCTTAGAAAAAGGTTTTTTTGAGATACTTTTATCTGGAAATGATTTAATTAAATCTTTATTAATTGGTTCGAATTTTGATAATTCATGTATTTTCATCTGTTATAATTTTAACATGTTTACTTTCGCCCAGTTAACAGACTTTTCAAACTCTCCTAAAGATACCATTACCTGTACCCCCGACAGAAAGTACGCCCTATATAAATTTGATAGGGGTGATAAAATTGAAATTAAGTTGGAAGAAGAATTCAGAAGAGAGAAACATCATACTATAGGGTATATGGATACTATACTTAGATTCTTTATTTCCAAAGATGAAGACTTACTGGATACACTCTATAGGTTACTTCGTAATTGTTTACTTATCGAAAGGAAATAATGGCAAGACCATATAATTACAACAAACCAGTAATGACCCCACTACAAGTACAAATGCACCTATCATCACTTTCTAAAGAGGAGATCACTGCACTTTTAATTGATTCTATTTCCAGACTTGAAATGAAAGAATTTATATTCCAGAACTGGAAAGATGGTAATACTTTGAAAAGATATAATATTGAAAGACATTTAAGAAAAAGTAGTAATGACGAAAGGGAAAAGAAATGACACCAACTTTAAGTGGGGGGTACAATAACATAGGGTGGGAATTTTTCATCTCAGTATCTATTCAACTGTTTTTTGTGATTGGTTTATATTTTATTCTTATGAAAAACAAATGAATGAACCCCTAATTAAAATTACTATGAATTGGGATGAGTTTGGTTGTTGTGGGTGTGGTTGTTTGATTGTAACATTAGTTGCAGTTTCAATTTATTATTTAGTTTAGAAAGGGTAAACAAATGAGAGAAATTAAGTTTAGAGTTTGGTTGAAGGATAAACAAGTTATGGAAAAAGTAAGAAGTATTGAATGGGCTGGGATAGCAGTTTCATCAGGTTTTATAAAAAATATAGATACTATAAGTGATAGATATTATTCAAAAGATTATAATGGAATTGAAAACTATATAATAATGCAATACACAGGACTAAAAGATGCTAATGGTAAAGAGATTTATGAGGGTGATATTGTTAAAATAACAAATTTTATTGATATGAAAACAATATATGAAATTATTTGGAATGAAGAAGTAGCTTCTTTTGAGTATAAAGATGGCCCTTATATTAATGAATACGGGGATATAATTCCTGGAATACATTATCCAAATGAATGTACTGTCGTTGGAAACATTTGTGAGAACCCAGAACTTTTAAATTAATGGTTGCTCTAATTTTTCTTCTTGTACGATATTAAATTTCTTCTTAACAGAATCTGGCATTACAATCTGAATATTAGTTTGAGCATGAGGATTATTTGCTACATTACTTGATTGTCTAAACATCTCAGCAGTCTTAATTAATTCCCCATACTTAGCCTCACCCATCTTACCCTGTAACTCTTTATAAGCCATTAGTTCAAGATCCTTGGCTACAGCTTTGATATGAATATCTTTCATTTTATTTAGTCTATCTACCTCAGAAGATAGCCCCCTAAGTAAATCATCATTTAATTCTGCATTTTTTAACTTTGAAATCATCATAGCCGATACTCCAAACATCTCAGCAATCTCAGCTTGAGTGTAATCTGCAGCAACGAGATCTTTTACTACTTTTTGTTTTACTGGTGTTGGTACTTTTTTAAATGTATTTTTAATTTCTGACTCTTTAATTTTCTTTGGCATAGTGTTATTGTAACCTATAATACTAAAATATGAGAGACTTCCATCCTTCCCAGCTTAAAATATACGAGCATCCAGCAAGATTTAAAGTAGTTTGTGCTGGTAGGCGATTTGGTAAGTCAGAGTTATCTATTATTTCTATGATGTACTTTGCCCTTCTTAATCCTGCCTCAAAGGTAGTGTATTTTGCCCCTACTATTTCCCAAGCTAGAGACATTGTCTGGAATAATCTTAAAAACTATTCGAAAGAAGCAGGTCTTTGGGCAGGAGAACCAAATGAATCTCGAATGGAAATACCCATTAAAAACATAGATAAGTCTGGTAATTTACTGCCCACTACCTCAGTAATTTGGCTTAGAGGTACTGAAAATATTGAATCGGCGAGAGGTAACAAGATTGATTATTTAGTCGTTGACGAGGTGGCCAGTATGCGTAATTGGAGTTATATCTGGGCTGACGTACTGCGACCAACACTTACCGACTCTAAAGGTCAGGCAATGTTTATTTCAACTCCAAAAGGATTTAATCACTTCTACCAAATGTTTAACAGGGATAAAGAAGATACTGACTACGCGTCTTTTAGGTTCACTTCCTACGATAACCCGTTTCTTGCAGTTGACGAACTTGAAAAAGCTAAACTTGAGGTAGCCGAAGACTCATTTAAACAAGAATATATGGCTGAATTTGTATCGGTTTCAGGCCAAGTTTATAAAGAATTTGACGTTGTAAGGCAATTTACAACTGTTGATTATGATCCTTATCTTGAACTTCACGTTACTATGGACTTTGGAGTTAATGACCCTACATCAATCATCTGGTTACAACCAAATGGTAGTGAATACCGAGTTATTGACTATCACGAGGAACAAAATGCCAATGTTGACTACTTTGCAGCGTTAATTAAGTCTAAACCATACCGAGAACCATCTCTTTTCACAGGAGACCCCGCAGGTAACGCAAGATCCATTGTAACTAACACTTCACCTATTGAAGAATATGCACGTCATGGTATCCATATTAGATCTAAAACTGGGGTTAGAATACCTGAACAAATCAGAATTACACATAAACATATTAAATCTATGTATGTTGATAACAAGTTAGAAAGATTTAGAGACTGTTTACTTAACTACAGATACCCTGATAGGAAAGCTAATATGTACTCAACCTCAAATGAAACCCCAATTCACGATGAGTATTCCCACGCTATGAGGGCTTTAGAGTATTATTTTGTAAATGTAGATACAGGAGGATTCTTATCAAAGAACCATCAGTACGTGTTGCCACAGAGCGATGTCAACAAATGGACATTTGAATAGGATATTGTATTGATAATTTATGGATAATAAAAACAACCCACCAATTAACACCATTCCAGAGGTAGCAGGAATGGATAATGGTTATAACTCGCTTTTTGCTGAAGTAAACTACCATTACACCTACGGAACTCAGGACATGGAACAAAGAAAACTTCGTAAAAATGGGTGGGATGATATTATCAGAGCTTATTACGGAAAATTACCAAACAACTGGCCATATTTATCAAAAATTGTAGATCCTGTTATTAGAACTGCTCTTATGGAGAAGACTTCCAGGCTTTTTAATGGAAAATTAAGAGGTACAGTAGTCCCAAGAGAATCAGGAGATAACGTTAAGGCTAAAATACTTAATGCAATACTCGACTATTACTGGGATAATGCTCAACTTGGTGGTTCCATGCTTGAAAAATGGGCATTAATGGACACATACACAAGACTATTTGGTGCGGCATTCGCGCTTTGCTACTGGAGAAAGACAGATGACTACGATGGAGTTGAGTTTAAAGTACTTGATAACAGAGATGTCTTCGTTGACTACCAAGCAAACCACGTTAAAAATGCTAACTGGGTACAGGTCAGAGAGTGGAGAACACTACAAGACCTTAAAAATACTACAATTAACGGTGAAAATTTATATGAAAACTTAGATGAACTTGAAAGAATGATATTTGCTGAATATCAAGGAGATAGAAGAGACGTTAGATACACATCTGTTGTCAAACAACTAAGAGGCTTAGAAGATAGAGTCGGACAAGACATTTATTTTAAAACTGTTGAAGTTGTAACTGAATATAGAAAAGATAGATGGATTACATTTACCCCTAGATATGGACTTATCTTAAGAGATATTGAAAACCCACTTGATTCAAAGATTATCCCTGTAGTTCAACTTAGATACTACCAAAATGGAGATGATGTTTATGGTGAAAGTGAATTTGAATCAGTACTTCCAATTCAAAGAGCAATTAATGCTAACCTTTGTGCCTTCCAAGACCAAATTAACTTCTCTCTAAGACCCCCAATCAAGGTGGCAAACAATGCTGATGGAGTTAGACTTGATACTATTGTTTATGCCCCTAATGCTTTGTGGCTTACAGGTTCTACACCTAACAATATTATTGAACATCAATCTGGAACTCAAGTAGTACAGCAATTCTCTACTACTTACCAGGTATTAAAGAGTGCTTTCAACACAGCACTTGGTGAATTATCAGCAGGAGTTTCAAACGTTAATCCAATGGCTACTGAAAAGACAGCAACTGAGGTAAGAGCTACTTTCAGTCAAATGCAATCAAGAGACCAATTTAATCAATTATTCTTAACAGAGGCACTAAAAGACCAAATGATAATGTGGATTAAATTAATTCAACAATTTTTATTTGATGATCCTTCAAAGTACTCAATGATTTTTAAAATTACTGGAATGGAAACCTTAAATGAATTAAAGAGATATGCTCTTGACGATATGGAAGTACCTGATGAAATAACAAACAGTATCGCAGACATGGTACAGAACGATCCAAACTCTATGGATGAATCAATGATTCAAACAATTATTGAACAAACAGCAATCCCTGCTTACCCAGTCAATATGAAACCATCAGGTAAAACTGGTGATTTTATGCCAAAAATGGAGATGGATAAGTACGGAGAGTTTGCAGTATTGAGAGTTACAAAAGATGATATGGAAGGAAATTATGATTATATTCCAGATGTTAAATCAATGTCTGTTGGAATGACAGAACAATTAGTTAACGGAAGAAATCAATTATTAAACTTACTACTATCACCTAATGTAAATATGCAATTACAAAGTGAAGGAGACAAGATAAAAGTAAAAGATTTAATTATCGCGATAGCGGAAGATAACGGAGTAAGAAATGCAGGAAAATTTTTTGAATCAGTACAACAAGGAGCTGGACAACCAGCAATGGGCGGAGGATTACCAACCGACCTTAACCAAACAGCAGGAGGAGCTATTAACCCAAGCCAAATTAATCTTGGAGCTACAGGATCACAAGGGCTTCCAACTTCTACAGAATTATTTGGTGAGCAAGGTGCAGGAGTTCCCCAATCCATCGGTCTATAAAACTTCAGAAGAGTTAGCGATGGCTTATAATAAACAATATGGAAAAGCAGAACTTATCAGAGAATATAACCAGTTCATCACAAGTCAAAGAGCAATCATTGACAACATCACAGGAAATAATCGAGAAATCTCAAACTCCGAGTAAGTTACATCTAACTATCTTAAAGATGGAAAAATGTAATCATTCCTTTAAAAGGGTAAGACCAAATCAGGTCGAATGTAATAAATGTGGGTACGGATTATTCGATACACCAGAAAAACCTTTTGTATTGACAAGATAATTTTGTATTAATTTGTTTATGGATAAGTTTCAATCACCTTTTTTACCAAATACTGATAGATTTACTAAATCAAAATTTCTACCAGATACTAGTAAATATGATTTTAATATAAATAAATATTCTGTTCAGCAAAAACCTCAAATGAGTTTTGCTAATGCTGCAAAAAATGCAGTATCATCTACAGCTAAGGTTGTTTCAACACAACCTAAACCTACAACTACTGTTTCTAAACTAAGTTCTGCAAAACCAACTACTCAAAAAACTGTTAAAACAAAATCAGCAGAAGAGAAATACCAAGAAGATTTAAGAAAACAAATTGAAGCTGGATATAAAACTCAAATTGATTTCTTATCATCCCAAGAAAGAGCAGCGCAACAAGCATTGCCTGGGCAACTATCTCAAATTGAATCTGAGTTTGGTGTAATTCAACCACAACTTGAAGCTCAACTTGCCGAACAACAACTAAGAGGAACTCAACAAGTTGAAAGTTTAAGAGGTCAAGAACAATTAGGACTTGCTGAAACAAGAAGAAGAGCAGAAGAAGCCTCCCAAAGAGCAATTCAACAATTTGGAGGTGTTGGGGGGTCATCAACAGCTCAGGCTGCTGGGGAATTAATCGGTAGAGAGCAACTAAGAACTGCTGGAGCAATCCAACAACAAAGAGTTGCAGGTATCCAAGATGTTACAAACCAATTAAGAACAATACAAGCTGAATTTAACGCTAATGTAAATAAATTACAACTTGAGAAACAAAAAGCTCTTGAAGGAGTTAGAAATCAATTTAATCAAAGCATTAAAGAAATACAAGCTGCCAAAATGTCAGCTGGTGTAACTAAAGCAAATCAAACAATTACAGCTTTACAAGAATTTGCGACAAGAAGAAGACAGATTGAAGATCAATCTACTGCTTTACAAAATGCACTTCAACAAGCAAGGGAAAATGCTTCTTTACAACTTCAAAGTTTATCTTTACAAAATCAACTACAGGTAGGTAGCCCTATAACTTATAGTGCGTTTACAAACCCAACCGAAAGAGGAAAGGTAATTAGTACAGTACTTGCAAGAGCTGGAAGTAACCCAGAAATACTTGCTCAATACGGGCTAAGAAAAGTTCCTGGCGTTGGCGGCGGAGAAGATTTATTCATAGACGCAGAAGGTAGTGTCTATAATATGAGCGGTGTCCAATACAAGTAACTTTGATTTCCATCTTTATTTTTATATTATTTACACATGGATACAAAAGATTTAGCCACCCAACAGGCCATTGAGAATTTTAAAAAATTACAATCGGCATCTCAAGCAAAACCACAAAACCAATCACAACCACAAACTGGAGGATATTTTGAAAAAGGAGTTGACATCGGGGGTATTAATACTGCCTCTGATTTATTAAATCCACTTGCGTGGGGAGGACAGATACTTGAAGATATTTTAAACATTCCTTCAAACATTATTGGTGGTACTGGAGATATTTTAAAAGGACAATATTATAAAGGTTTAGGTAGGGTTGGTACTGGAATATTCGATGTTGCTACAACAGTATACGCCCCTGGTAAAGCATTAAAATTTGGTAAAGCTGCAACTACTGCCTTAAAACCTACTGCTGGACAACTTATTAAAACTGGAGCTAAAGAAGGTGTCAAATTTGGCGCTATAAGTGGAGGCTTTCAAGGGTTACAACAAGCCCAAGATGTCTCCCCTGCTGACAGGTTTTCAACTGTCGCTACAAATATAGTTTCAGGCGGTCTTACTGGCGGTTTAACTGGAGGGGGTCTTTCTTATTTAGGAAGTAAGATTACTGGTACTGGTCGTGCGCAGAAAGTATTTCAAGGCGCTTCTAAAGAGACTAATGATTACATTAACAAAACTATTAATAAGCAATTAGATGCCCAAGCAGCACAACCTACTGGATTTTTAGGTAACCTTGCTAGACAAATTGACATTAAATTACAAGATTTTACCCAACCTTTAAATGAAGCTTTAGTTAACGCAAGAAAAAAAGGACTAACTTACTTACAAGAAATTAAAGTACAAGACAAGATTGATAGGGTACTAAGATCTACATCGCTAGCTAATAATTACTTAAAAAATAATTTTAATGCAACAATTCAAAAAATTGACGACTTAGAATTATTCAATCAATATTTAATTGCTAAAAGAGGTGTTGAACTTGCAAATAAAAACATCAAAACAGGTAGAGATTTAAATATGGATAAGAAACTAATTCAAGAGTTTCAAGGTAAATATGAGCCAATCGCGCAAGAAGTATATAAATATACCGCTAAACTATTAAATGACTACAAAGACGCAGGTCTTATTTCTAAAGAACTTTACCAAGAACTAAGACAAGCAAATAAAGAATACGTTCCATTTCAAAGAGTATTTTCTGTTTTAGATGAAAATCTTTCTAAAGGCGGAGGTATTGGGGTGGCTTCTGTTTACAAACAACAGTTAGTTAAAAGACTTCAAGGTTCTGAAAGAGAAGTTAAAAACCCTATTGAATCAATATTTTCTAATACCTATTTAGCAATAAAACAAATTGAGAAAAATAATGCAGCAAAAGAAATCTATAATTTGGTAGATCAAGGATTTTTACCTGGAAGGATAATTAAAAAAGGGGAAGACTTCAATACTTCAGATGTTATTTACGTTTTAATTGACGGTAAAAAAGTTGCAGTTGAAGTAGGCAAGGATATTGCGGGAGCGTTAAAAAATTTAAATACTGAAAATATTGGTTTGTTAGGTAAAATATTTGCATTTCCTACCGCAGTATTAAGAGCGGGTGCTGTAGGTCTAAACTTACCATTTGTTATAAGAAATTTAGTGAAAGACCAACAGACAGCAGCGATATTTTCCAAATCTCCTTTAAAATCAACTATTTTAAATCCTGTAAATTTCGCTAAATCCATTTTTGAAATTTCTAAAAATGGAAAGCTATACCAAGATTTTATAGAAGCAGGGGCTGGTTACTCCTCTATGGATATTGGAAGAGATTTAACTAAAACTATCGAAAGAGTAAGATCTGAGAGAAGTATTAAGCAGAGAGCTGCTTTTACTGCTAAGAATCCAATGGATTTATTTAGAATTTTAGAAGACGTTATTGGAGTTTCAGAACTTATACCAAGGGTACAAAACTTTGGCGCAAGAAGAGATTTCTATATGAAGAAAGGTTACTCTTTACAAGACGCTACAGTTCTTGCTGCAAATGAAGCTAGAAACCTGACTGCTAACTTTGCAAGAAGAGGTGAGTGGAGTAATACAATCAACGCAGTAATCCCGTTTTTCAATGCAAGTATTCAAGGAGCAAGACAACTTAGAAACAGATTTGTAGATGATCCTAAAAGAACAACTCTCCAATTTACAGCAACATTAGGATTACCTATCACAGTAGCAACTTTGTGGAATAATGCAGATCCTGAAAGAAAAAAAGCATACGAACAAGTTCCTGAATACGAAAAAGAAAGGGCTTTAATTATTATCCCCCCAGTTCCAAGTTATGATCCCGAAGGAAACCCTTTTTATATTAGAATCCCATTAGCACCTGGACTTTCAAACTTAGTTAACCCTATTAGAAAATTAATTGATGGTAGTTACCAAGGTCTTGGCGATGCTGCTTCTGGAATTGCAAGTGATATGACATCTGCTTTATACTCACAGCCACTACCTTTAGATGAACAGGCTAGAAGAAGAACACTATCCACTCTAACCCCACAAATATTAAAACCAGGATTAGAGTCAACTTTAAACGTAAACCTTTACACAGGCGCTCCTATCATTCCTAGAGGTATGGAAAACCTACCTCCTGAATACCAAGTGAAAGAAACAACTTCACAAAGTGCTAGAAACATTGGGAGAGTATTTAATGTCTCTCCTCTAATTGTAGAAAACACAATTACAACAACTGGAGCTGGTGTAGGTAAACAAGCTTTAGATTTTCTTGATTTAGTATCAGGTGTTCCTGCAGAACAAAGAGGCGGAAGAAGTATTGTTGAAGATTTAGCAGAGTCCTTTTACAGAGCGCAAGGTGGGGCTGAGGTATCAAAACTTTATGATCAGTTAAAAGTTATTGACCAAGAAAAAGCACTTCTTAATCTTAAAATAAAAGACGCTATTGCTAAAGGGGATACTGCTACCGTACAAAGTTTATCAAATCAGATTACTTCTCAGCAGTACGCAGCTCTTAGAAGAAGTGTTGAAACTAAAGAGTTAACTAAAAATCTTTCCGCTGAAGAAAGAGCAATTTACAAACTAACTGATTCTGAAAGAGAGTCTTTATCTAAATCAAACCCACAATTAAAAACAACAATAGATAGAGTAACACAGTTAAAAGATATTGAAAGCAATGCTATTAGTCCGTCTTTTGATGCTTCCAATTTTAAGTTTAAAGGTGGAAAAATTAAAAAACCTAAAAAAATTAGATTTAAAAAACCAAGAACAAAAAAGATTAAGGGATTCAAAATCAAAAAACCTAAAATCAAAAAATTAAAACCTATAAAAGCAGTACAAATTTAGTATTTATTGATTATGAAATTACAGGAATTTGCAAATCTATATTTTAAACTAATGGATCTAAAAGAAAAAGTAAAAGAACCATTAGAAAAAAAAATGGAAATGATGGATGAAAAAAGCGATATGGCTGAAGAAAAAGCCAAGAAAGCTATGTATAAAAAGACAAAAAGAAGTAATTAAAAAGGCGAAAGGAAAATAAAATATGCCAAT
>Ga0315901_10000358_pt1 | contig 68210 bp, 66 predicted proteins | sample LakEriMetagenome_10_FD_203761 | JGI IMG/M metagenome (GOLD analysis project Ga0315901, IMG submission 203761) | Freshwater fungal communities from buoy surface, Lake Erie, Ohio, United States - Buoy 2 MA116 | ecosystem: Environmental > Aquatic > Freshwater > Lake | place: USA: Lake Erie, Ohio... | reverse complement strand
ATAAATCAGTTCAAGCACTTTAAGGTGCGGCTTATCTTTCCAGGTATACGGAAAAACCAGCATCTGGTTATTTACCACCGTAGTCTGTCCGAGAAAGTTCGCATCATCAAATAGCAGTTCATCACCATTAACGCGAGCACGAAAATCAATGGTCTCAGGCTCTTGGTTAGTGCGCTTATAAACAATGCGCTCATACCAATCTTCGCCAACTAATCGAGTTTCTTGGTGAGATTCGTATTTTTCAATTAACGTACCATCAGTTTTAAAGTGAGAATAAGTTCCATCCCAAACTCCGGTGAGACCATTTAAGATATCGCGTAGATTGCTCATTGTGGGGTTCCATTCAGCTCGGCTAGTACGTAGGTGGTTTTTAAAACATCCCAACGAATTTTTACTAATTGACGAGAACCTGGCATTACCCAAACATCCTCAGGTGGCCAACCGTAATTATCTAAGTGGTAGCGATACTTCAAGGTATCAAAAGTGCCAGCTGGCACAGTTACGCTTTCTTCGCCCATAAATTCAATGCCAAACTCCCACTGTCCGATCATCGGGCCAGTTGAACCGTCGGGTTCCGGAGAAGAATGCAAGATGCCAGTAAAGTTTTGAATCTTTTGAGAGTTGCTGTGGTTGTACATCGCAGTATGGAAACAATCGCAAAGCACTGGGTGTGGCCCAAAAGATTTAACCCCGCCTGGCACCTTAATCTTTTGAGTTACATGGCCATGCTCGGTCATCCAAGAGTGACAAGTGGCATCTTCGCCTTCGAAGTTAAACCAACCACTGCCCCGGTGCTGACCTTTAACTTCTAGTCGCACATAAGTTTCAACTGGTTTGAATTCATGCGTCATAGTGTGCGTAACATCGCGCAGAATTTCAGTGTCATCCATCTCGCAATGTGCGCGAATAACTCGGTAGCCCTCGTCGTGTTTCGTTACGTTAAACCATTCGCGACCACGTTCGCGGCCATCGTCATGAACATAATCAATGCGGCCAGTCCATCCGGTGTGCTTCATATTTATGCTCTTTCCCAAAGTTCGATAAAGGCACCTTCTGGCGTGTGCGCAGCGACAACGCGGGCATTTCCATGAAGCGGATCATTGGTGGTTACAACGTCTGAAATTAGGGCGCCCTTCTTTTCAACGATACGTTTCATGGCACCATCTAAATCTGGCGTAACAAATGACCAACCCATATGACCAAGTACTTGGCCTGGGCGCTGTTGTGCGCGGGTATCGGCGCGCGGTGGCAGATCATGAACGTGAATTAATTCGATGCGCGAGGTTTTGCTGCCAGCTACGAATGCAAGGCGAACATTTGAACCTTGCGGCAATTCGGCAATTAAGTTAACCCCATCCTGTACGAACGAGACGTCATACCAAATGCTCATGCCTAGACCTTCGGGGCCAAAGAAATCTTTAGCTAGTTCAACATCTTTAACGCCGCAAACAACTGAAGTTAATTCAGTGTATGGAAGTTTCGGATTAGTGCCCCAAGTATGTGTTGGCCGCTCATTAGTTGCTTCGACGAAAACAATATCGGTACCTTCGGGGCCCCAACAAAATCCTTCAGTAATTTCAATTACTTTATCGCCAAAGGGCACACCGTAAGCCTGTGGCAGTGCTGGCCATTGCCAACCTTTAGGAAAAAGTTGTGAGTGAGTAGCCAATACATCGCGGGTGTAAAGATCTAGGGCGTGATAGCCCCACTCGCTGGTGTGCGGATACTTAGGCGGTAACGAAGCTGAATTAGGAGTTTTTACGAACCAAACTTGACCAGTATCGGCGCCAGCTGGCGCCACCTGCCAAGCTTGAATTTCGCCATCGACTTTGTAAAGTGCTTTGGCGGTGGCAGCATTAATAACACCACTATCAATTACTTCATAACCTAATTCATCACGCCAGAAACCCAGATGGATATCTACATCGTGAACTCCGACTAGCGCTGCTGTTACCCCATCGACAAATGGTGCGCTAGTCATATTTAACTCGCTGTACCGAGATAAGCCTCGGCAACGCGAGGATCATTGATTAAGTCTTTTGACTTGCCTTCAATCTTTACCGCACCGCGTTCAAGAATGTAGGCACGCTCTGCTAACTGCAGAGCCAAGCGTGCTTGTTGTTCAACTAAGAGAATAGTTAAACCCTGTTCAGCGTGCAGGCGCTTTAGATACTTAAACAATTCAAGTACTAGTTGTGGCGCTAAACCAAGACTTGGTTCATCCAGCATCAAAATCTTCGGACGTGACATTAGCGCGCGGGCAATTGCGAGCATCTGTGCTTCACCACCAGATAGCGTTCCGGCTCCTTGCTTATGACGTTCTTTTAAGCGTGGGAACAAGCCGTACATATCTTCAAGTGACTGCGTAGTTTCGGCGCGATGCTTACGGCGCACGAAAGATCCAAGCTGTAAGTTTTCTTCAACGCTATGGTCAGGGAAAATCTGACGTCCTTCTGGAACATGGCCGATACCAAGTACTGTGCGCTTATGGCCAGGCACTTTAGTAATCTCAACACCATCAAAGAAAATCTTGCCGGTAGCTGGACGCATCAGACCAGATGTGGCACGTAGCGTCGTTGTCTTGCCGGCGCCATTTGCACCAAGGAGAGCTACGAATTCACCAGTCTTAACTTCAATTGAAAGGTTATCTAGAGCTTTCGCGCCACCATAAGTGATCGTTAGACCTTCAATGCGTAAGTCGCTCATGCTAACTCCTTTGAGAAATCAGTATTTCCGAGATAGGCCTCAAGTACTCGCTCATTCTTCTGCACTTCTTTAGGAGTGCCTTCGGCGATAACTTTGCCGCTTTGAATAACTGTCACAATGTCAGCTAAGTCCATCAGGAATGCCACGTTATGTTCAATTAGAACAACGCACATTCCAGCAGCTGCCAGAGTGCGAATCAGGCTAGTCAATGAGTGCATTTCATCTTGAGTTAAACCAGTTGCTGGTTCATCCAGAATCAAAATCTTTGGTTCAGTTGCAACTGCGCGAATTACTTCGAGCAAGCGCTTTTGGCCATGTGAGATTGAGCCAGCGGCTAGTTCTTCCATACCTAACATGCCAGCCAGAGAAAGTAACGCTTTAGCTTCGGCCACACTTCGTGAATTAGCTTTTAGGTAACGAGGTGTGCGGAAAATTGCATCGAAAATGTTGTACTTATCTCGGCGATACATTCCAGTTAACACATTATCTAGAACGCTGACCCGTTCAAATAGGTGAGGAATCTGGAAAACGCGGGTTACGCCATCGCGGGCAACCTTAAAAGGCTTCTTATCTGCTTCAGCGCCTAGTAACGTCACTGAACCTGAAGTTAACTCGTGATAACGCGTAAGCGCTGAGATCAAGGTTGACTTACCGGAACCATTTGGTCCAATAATTCCATGAACTTCACCAGCCTTGAATTGAACAGAGATGCCATCAACTGCGTGCACGCCGCCAAAATGCTTAACCACATCATGAGCCTCTAGCAAAACTTCGCCTTTAGTTACATTCTTAACCGCGATATCCAAGTGATAGTTATCAGCTTCACCTGGCAGCACTTCTCGCGATCGTGGTGAGCCATAGCGAGAAGCTCGGTAAGTTCCCACAATTCCACGAGGCAGAACAATCATGGTCAAGAGCAGGATCGAGCCAAGAACTAAGGTGCGGTATTGAGCAGTTCCGCGGATCATAAAGTCAATGGTTGCGACCAAGGCAACACCCAAGACTGGCCCAGCCAGGGTGCCAATTCCGCCGAGAAATATTCCGACGAAGAAGATCAATCCATTATTTAAATCGCCAATATCTGCGATTGCGTAACCGATTTGAATTGAGAGTAAGCCACCAGCAAGGCCGGCAAGGGCTCCGGAAACGCCGAATACTTTTACGCGGTGAATGCTAGGCGATATTCCAAGTGCTGTTGCAGTCTCGGCAGATTCACGTAACGCCATAGTGTTTCGACCAAACCCACTAAAGATTAAATTCCGCTGGACTATGTAAGCCAGAATCAAAATTGTAATCATCACTCGATAAAAACCTTCAGCTGACATGATTCCACTTGGGATACCTGGTGCGAACACGCCGAATAGTCCGTTATAGCCACCGGTTAGTTCACCACCATGGCGCACGGCCTCCATGGCAATTAAGTTGATAGCCAAGGTAATCATGCCGAAATAAAGATATGTCGCACGGAGCGAAATCAAGATAACTAAGATCGCAAAAACCGCGCCGACGACAGCCGCTGCGACCAACGCAAACCAGCCATTCCAGCCTTGCTTAACTGCCAAGATAGCGACGGCATAGCCTCCTGCCATCTGCATGCCGGTGTGCATTAACGATAGCAAGCCGCCATAGCCCATACAGATATTTAGCGAAATAGTTAAAACCGCCGAACATACCGCAACCGAGACAACCTGCAGATAGAAGCCTGGATTACTGCTCCCCTTGATAAAAACAGGGAAGAGATAGAGAAGTGCAATTGCCAGAAAGGTGCCACTTAAAAGTAAACGGTTAAGCCCCTTGTAAGTTGAAATCATTTATCTTCCCTCAACTCTCTTGCCGAAGAGGCCATTTGGTTTGAGAATCAAAATTAGTGCCAGTGCGAAGAAGGTACTGAAGAGCCCCCAAGTTCCACCCAGCCAAGATCTGACCACGCTATCTAAAATGCCTATTATTAAACCGCCGATTACTGCGCCTTTAGGGCTACCAACGCCACCAATAATTGCTGCGGTAAAGCCTTGGATAGTAAAGAAGAGACCTGCTGCCGGTGCCACGATAATTACCGGGGTAGCTAAGAATCCGACCAGTGCGATAACAATAGTTCCAGCGATAAAAGCCAACTTAATTACTGGCCGAGTTGGAATTCCTAAAATCGTTGAAGTATCTGGATTATGGGCAATTGCTCGAATCGAACGGCCCCAAAGTGTGCGTTTTAAGAATTGATCATTTAAAACAAAGATGAGAAGCATCAATAGAATTACTAAAAGTTTTTGAATAGAGAGTTTGGCACCGAAAATTGGGATATCTTTTTCAATAATATCGAAATAGCTAAATGTGACGTTTACATACTTAATGTTAAAAGCAGACTGGAAGATCATGGCGGCTGCCAGAGTCGCAATAATCCAGGCAAACTTGCTGCCCGATAGCTGCACCGGCAACATCACCATTCGCTCCATAATGAAGCCCATAAGAGCAGCGGCAATAATCAAAACCACCAAGGATTGGATTAACGGCCATTTCCAGACTCCAAGCATCTGATAGCCAAGCGCTGCGCCAAGAACAAAACCTTCGCCTTGGGCAAAGTTCATGATACGAGTCGGCTGATAAACAATGGTCATGCTCAATGCAATAATCGCAAATACCGATCCGGCAAAGAGGCCATCAATCCAAATCTGAAGGCTCATTAATTTCCACTTCTTAACAATTTTTTAAAGCATCGCGGCTAAACTTAAAATTTGAGTGAAAGTGAGTCCGAAAATTCGGACCCACTTTCACTCAACGTGTTCTTATTTCTTAATTAGTTCCCAGCTTTGTATAACAACTTCTTGCCCACCTTGGCGCAAACCAAAGGTGAACCAGAGGCAGTCTTGGCGAGCCAACCCACCTCAGGACATGCAGCTGCTAGACGGTTGATTCCATTAACTTCAATGGTGTACCAACCCTTTGCATCCTTGCGCCATTCATAGACATTGATGCCATCAGCCTGATACAAGTTGTGCTCTGGCCCTGGGTGGATACGAACACCTGAAGGCGTCATCTTGGCTGGAATATCAAGCTTTTCCATTGCATCTCGCACCTTGATGGTATCGAGTGAACGGACCTTGTTAGCAGCTACTGCATATGCATATAGGCAGTCAGCAGCAATTGCAGTTCCGTTAGGTGAAGTCGCACCTGACTTAACGCCAGTGCTAAAACCGTATGCTTTTACAACTGCATCAGTATGTGCCTTATAGCCAGGTTGCCATGTAGAACGCAGTGGCCACTGGTAGTTAGGTGCAGCCATTAGTGTGCCAGCAAAGTCATCGCCACCAGTTTCGTGGAATGCGATGTTCTGAGCTCCAGAACCACCCATCAAGACACCCTTGTACTTAAGTTCTTTGGCAGCCTTAGCGGTGTAAGCACCATATGCGTTATTTGAAATGCTTACGGCTTCAGCGCCCTTATCGATCAACTTCTGCAGTTCAGCATTGTGTGAAGTTGCAGTACCTGTGATCTTTTCCCAACCTAGGTAAGTTAAGCCGAATTTAGATGCTTGGGAAGTGTAATAAGCGTCGAAGTCAGTTCCGGTAGGACCTGCTTCATAGATCATGCCAAACTTTTTAATTTTTTTCTTCTCAAGAACGGTCATCAATGCGGCCAAAGTATCCTTGTAGAAATCCTGGGAGCGGAAACCATACTTATAATCAGTAAAGTCAAGCGCCGCTACTGCTGGTTGGCAATTGAGTTTCTTGGCTGCTTCATAAGCAACTGCAGCACCTTGATAGAAAGCTGAAATTGATGGTCCAACAACTAAGTTAATTGATGAATCACCAGCAAGTTCCTTAGCATGGTTTGCTGAAGCAACTGGATCTAAACCGCCGTCACGAATAACGAGTTCGATCTTTGCGCCACCAATGCCACCAGCTGCGTTGATCTGATCTGCCACAACTTGAAGTGATGCTTGCTGTGACTTACCTAGAACTGCGAAGATGCCAGTCATTGGTGCAATTAAGCCAACTTTAATCTTATCTACTTTTGAATTCCAAACTTTCTTTGGAACTAGACCTGGATTATCTGCAGCAGTTGCTGTTACAGCTGTGCCAAATAATGCAGTTGCTGCAACTGCAGCAATGATTACTTTCTTTTTAAACACATTTCCTCCATCACTAACTGTGGATGTGTATCGCTCACCGAAACACCGTTCCATTACAGTAAGCAATCACACCTGCAAGGTCAAGGGTTTAGCCAATAAAACGCAAGAAATATGCGCTGTATATGAGTATTACAATTCGTAATCATGTTCCGCTAGTTGGAACTGATTCAGAAAGTATTGCTAAATAATGGCTTTAGATGCCTTTTAGTTTAGGCAATAGTTCAAAAAGCCCGTCATACGATGTTCTTAAGACATCGCCACTTGTTGCCCCTGGTGGAATTAGCTCTAACCAATCTGCCCATCCGCCGTATCGCTGGCCAATGATTTCAGTTACTTGCTCAATTGATCCGTGAACAGTCATGGCATCGACTAACTCATCGGGCAAATCTGAAGTTGGCGTAGTCGTAAAGCCAGCAGTTGCGGTAATTTCATGGAAGTAAGGAACATTACGATACATATTAAAGGAAGGCTTAAGCACTTCTCTAGCTTTTTTTGAATTGGGTTCAATCAGAACGCGCACCATCGCACTTCGCTGGCAGTTATTACCTGAAATTTGCGAACCGGCAGCGAGAGCTGGCTCAAGACTTTCATGTAGCCACTCATAAGTATGTAACCAATTAACGCTTACGCCATCAGCAATTTCACCAGCTAATTTCGCCATGCCTGGACGAGTCGCAGCTAAATGAATTGGGATCGAATCGCGTAAAGGTTTAACTAAACGTTGGTATCCGTTTATTTGATAAAACTCACCAGTGAAGTTTGCTTTAGCGCCACTATGGGCTAGCCAACTTTCACGAATCGCTGCAACATACTCCCGCATGCGCACGACCGGTCGAGCTGGATCAATTTGATAATACTCTCGATTCCAGTTATCAGGCATTGTTCCAAGGCCTAATTCAAATCGGCCGTCGGTGATGGCATCAATTGTGGTGGCACCAAGAGCGGTATTTACTGGCGGTCTAACCCAAGTAGTGATTGCGGTAATGATTTTTGGCTTTGTTGTAACTGTGCCGAAATAAGTAGCTGAAGCAATACTTTCATATGCAGCCTCGCCCACGCAAAGTGCATATGCACCAGCCGCTTCAGCGCTTTGTGCAATGTCGCGATACTCCGGAAGCGGAATACCGACAACTCCCATAGCTAATCCAATTTTCATTTAACTCAAACTTTCTTCTTTGGGATATAGCCCATGCGCTTTGATAAGCGTGCGGCTGAATCAAGTAACAACGGTACGCATTGTGACAGCTCTGATTTAAAGCGATCTGCTGGTCCGCAAACACTAATTACCGCAATCGGCGTACCTGAACGATCAAAGATTGGCGCTGCAACTGAAGCTGAACCCGCTTGCCTTTCACCGACAGATTGTGAATATCCACGAGTTCTAATCTGGCGCAGTTCATAAATAATCTTGGCCGGATCAGTTGGTGTTACAGCTGTTATCGGCTTTAACTTGCGCTTTAGATATTGCAAAATTTCAGTCTCTGGCATCCAAGCTAAGAAAGCTTTTGATGAGCTGCCAGCATGTAATGGATGAGTAATTCCCATAGCAACTGACATAACAATTTCTCGGTTTGGAATTACTTGATCAACATAAAGGCGTTCAAAACCTGATCTTATTGAAAGAGTTGCGGTTTCATGAGTGGCGCGTGACAGCGCTGCAAGTTCAGGAGCGGCAAGGGAACGAATATCTAACTGAGCCAGACAAGTTAAGCCAAGAGCAAGGGATGAAGTACCCAGTGTGTAGCGACGAGATTCCTCAATTAAATCAATGAAGCCGCGACTACGTAGGGATGCCAGTATGCGGTGCACGGCAGCTTTAGATAGACCTAAGTTACGAGCAATTTCGGTGATGCCCAGATCAGGTTCACCACATTGTGAAAATAGAAGCAGCACATCTGCGGCACGTTCAACCGTGGCGATTCGCTGTGATTTGCTTTCAACGGCCATTACTTAAACCTCTTTCAAATCCTATTTCTACAGGTGGATCTGTAACTAAGCGAGTGGAAATGAATTCCCACCAATCATCTTGAGAAACGCGTTCGGTTTCCCATTCTTCATTTTTTTTCAATGTTCCCAACGCTTTGCGATATTCACCAAAGCCGGCTTCATCTTCAAAGGCTGACCAAGATTCAATTGTGTAGCTGTCTCCGATTACGCTGTAATACCAGCGAACGCTTTTGACCATAGGTAATTCTTGGTAAAACCACTTCTCACGATCTTCTAACCAATTCCAAAACTCTTTCATATTTCGGCGTGACTTTTCCGAGAGATGCATTTTGTAAACTAGATAAATCATTATGAACACCTCTCCTATTTCGAAAATGGAATCGCGTTCCGCAGAACGTAACACCATAAAATAGAATTGGGAAGAGGAAACTCTTGTTTAACGCCCCACATTTCAGGTATTGTGGCGGAACAAGGTTTCACTAGGTGGAACGATCGAATTTGGCGAAAGGTGCGGCGATGGCGACATATGACCTACTAATTAAGAATGTAAAAGTAGTCAATCACGATGGCGAGTCAGCAACACCACTAGACATTGCAGTGACCAACGGCATCGTTACCGAGATTGCCGCTGGGCTCGATGAAAGTAACGCGAAAAAAGTTGTCGATGGCACGGGCCGTGTTGCATATCCTGGCGCCGTAGATGCGCACCAACATTGGGGTATCTATAACACCCTTGATCAAGACACAGTTTCCGAAAGTAAGGCCTCAGCTCAAGGCGGCGTGACCACTGCGATTACTTACATGCGCACCGGTCAGTACTACTTAAATAAGGGTGGCAGTTATCTAGATTTCTTCCCCGAAGTTCTGGCCCTCAGCGAGAACCGTGCTCACATTGATTACGGTTTCCACTTAGCGCCAATGACTAAGCAGCACATCACAGAAATTCCAGAAATCATTTCGCAGTTTGGTGTGAGCTCATTCAAGATTTTTATGTTCTACGGCAGCCACGGTTTACATGGTCGCTCTAATGACCAGTCATCTTTCTTAATGACTCCCCCAGATGAGCGATACGACATCGCGCACTTTGAGTTTGTAATGCGTGGAGTTCAAGCAGCACGCAAAAAGTTTGGCGATAAGGCAGATGCCATCTCACTCGGTCTACATTGCGAGACCGCTGAAATTATGAGTGCGTATACCAAGATTGTCGAAGAAGAAGGAAAATACAGCGGCCTTGAGGCATACCATCAATCTCGCCCGCCACACTCTGAAGGTCTAGCAATCACAATTGCTTCTTACCTGGCATATGAAACTGAACTGCCAAATATTAACTTGCTTCATTTAACTTCACGTAAGGCTATTGAAGCTGCCATGTTGATGCAGAGTACTTTTCCACATATCAATTTCCGCCGTGAAGTCACTGTGGGTCACTTACTTGCTGACATTGAGAACTCAAAAGGCATTGGCGGCAAGGTGAATCCACCACTTCGCCCACGCGCAGATGTTGAGTCACTTTGGACCCATCTAAAGGCTGGCAATCTTGATTGGGTAGTAAGTGATCATGCTTGTTGTAAAGAAGAACTTAAATTTGGCAATCCGAAAGAAGATGTCTTCTTAGCGAAGTCAGGTTTTGGTGGCGCTGAGTATCTGCTACCTGGCATGGTTACCGAAGGACTGCAACGCGGTTTAACTCGCCCTGATATTGCTAAGTTAACTTCATTTACGCCAGCGCAACGTTACGGCCTGAAGAAAAAAGGTTCACTCGCAGTTGGTTTTGAAGCCGATATCGCACTTGTTGATGAAAATGTAAGTTACACAGTGCGCGCTGCTGAATCTCTATCAACCCAGGAATACACACCATTCGAAGGTTTCACTTTAACTGCCAAAGTAACTGACACATTTGTCCGCGGTAATCATGTTCTAGAAAATGGCAAGATTGTCGGAACTGCAATCGGAAAGTATCAGTTCCGAGCTTGAGCGCATTAAAAGGTATACGCGTACTTGATGCCGCAACTTTGTTTGCGGGTCCGATGGCTGCCACGATGTTGGCAGATTTTGGTGCCGACGTAATCAAGATTGAACATCCAACAAAAGGTGATCCAGTTCGTTTGCATGGACATTCCAAAGACGGGGTTCCACTTTGGTGGACCATGTTGGCTCGTAATAAGAAAACGCTAGCTCTTGATTTAGGTAAGCCAGCAGGTAGTGAGATTCTGAAAGAATTAATTAAGCAATCAGATGTTTTTATTGAAAACTTTCGCCCGGGCACGCTAGAGCGCTGGGGTATCGGCCCTGATGTTTTATTGGCAATTAATCCAAAGTTAATCATCGCTCGCGTAACCGGGTTTGGTCAGTTCGGCCCTTATTCGCACCGTGCCGGCTTTGGCACCTTGGCCGAATCAATGAGTGGGTTTGCCGCCATGACCGGTGAAGTTGATGGCCCACCAACGTTGCCACCATTTGGTTTAGCCGATGGCATTGCAGCTCTGGCTACTTCGCAAGCGGTTTTAACTGCTTTGGCAGCCCAAAAGAATCCAGAGAGCGAAGCTTTTGCCAAAGGCCAAGTAATTGATTTAGCAATCATCGAACCGATCTTGGCCATCTTGGGACCACAGCCAACTGTTTATGACCAACTGGGCATCGTGCAGCCTCGCTCTGGAAATCGTTCGGTTAATAACGCACCTCGTAATACTTATAAAACTAAAGATGGTAAGTGGGTCGCAATTTCAACTTCGGCGCAATCAATTGCAGAACGCGTCATGCACTTAGTTGGCCATCCTGAAGTTATATCCGAGCCATGGTTTGCCTCTGGCGGAGAGCGAGCCAAACACGCTGATTTACTCGATGGCTATGTTTCAACCTGGATTGCCGAGCGAGATACGGCCGAAGTTGTGCGAGCATTTGAAGAAGCCGAAGCCGCCGTTGCTCAAATTTACGACATTCGCGACATCATGGCCGATAAGCAATTCCAAGCTCTAGACACAATTACTACCGTGGAAGATCCGAAATTGGGTCCAGTCCGAATGCAGAATGTTCTTTATCGATTAAGCGAAACGCCAGGTGAAATCAACTGGACTGGTCGTGCCAAAGGGCAAGATACGCATGAGATTTTGGCTCAGACGCTAGGTTTATCAGAAAGTAAAATTTCTGAACTCGAAGCTGCCGGCATAGTTTCGCAAAACTCACCTACCGAGGGAAAGTAAAATGACCAAGATCTGGGACCAACTAGCGAACGCAAAAGTAATTGATCTTTCGCAGCCTATGTTTCGTGGAATGCCGCAATCACCAAATCACACTCCCTATCGTATGGTGCTTGATCGCCGACATGGCGATGTAATTTCAGCCGCAGGTGGTTCAGCTGCTAACGACATCATTGTTACTGGCACTCATGCTGGTACCCATATCGATGCTCTCGCACATGTTTCTTTCCAAGGAAAAATATTTGGCGGAATTGATGCTCAATCAGTAATGAGCCATATGGGATTTAGTAAGCATGGAATCGAAACTGTTAAACCATTCTTATGCCGTGGCATTTTCCTAAATGTGGCTAAAGCGCTTAATAAAGAGGTTTTAGGGCCTGATTACGAGATTTCAGTTGCGGACCTCGAAGCTGCCCAGAGATTAGCTGGCGTTGAAATTACTGAGGGCGATGTTGTTTTAATTGGCACAGGGTGGTCCAAGAATTGGGAAAACAAAGATCTGTTCCAGGGTCAATCACTTGGCACGCCGGGCATTGGAGAAGCCGGCGCTAAATGGCTAGCTGCTAAAAAACCGAGAGCATGCGGCGGCGAGACAATTGCATTTGAACATATCCCAGCTGGTGCCGGTCACCGCGAACTTCCAGTGCATCGAGTCTTCTTGGTCGAAACTGGAATTCACATTATTGAAACTATGAAACTAGATGAACTTGCCGATACCGGTGTCAGCGAATTCCTATTTGTGTTGACACCATTGAATCTACAAGGTGCTACAGGTTCACCAACTCGTCCACTAGCTGTATTGGTTTAACAAATCTCATGAGCAGCGAAAAAACACATGTTCAGCTTCTAGCTGAGTTCGCTGCTTACACCAAAGTGCTATCCCCTGCAATTGCTGCAGATGCGCGCGAAAGAATTCTAGATGTACTCGGAAATAGTTTGGCTGGTCGCGCCGAATCTCTGCACGAATCAGATCCTGATCGCGCCGTAGAGCGAGTTGTTGCAGCATGGGGCGGCACACCAACTTCAAGTGTGATTGGTTCAGAACTTAAATTGCCTTCGGCAAGTGCTGCACTAATTAATGGCACCCTGGCGCACATTCTAGATTTTGACGATACTCATTTACCGTCAGTGCTTCATCCGTCAGCTTCAATTGTTCCTACCGCTCTTGCGGTGGCTGAAGAAGTAAACGCGACCCCTGATCAGATTTTGCGTTCGGTTGCCATTGGAATCGAAATAACTAATCGCCTAGGCATGGCTTCCTATATTCCAAGTGCGGGAAATTCGATCTTCTTTGAGAAAGGTTTCCACGCGACTTCAATCTGCGGAACTATCGGTGCTTCAGTGACAGCAGCGATTTTGTATGGCCTAGATGCCGCGAAAATAGCTGATGCCATGGGTATTGCGGCCAGCATGGGCGCTGGAATTATCGAAGCTAACCGCACTGGCGGAACAGTTAAGCGAATTCATTGTGGTTGGGCAGCACATGGTGGCGTAGTTGCTGCCAGCATGGCGCGCGAAGGAATCACTGGTCCCCCAACAGTTCTCGAAGGTCGCTTCGGTTTCTTTAATGCATACCTCGATGGGCAATACGATGCGAACGCGCTCCTTGATGGATTAGGTGACCGTTGGGAGTTATTAAAAACTGCTTACAAACCATATCCAACAAATCATTTCACTCACCCAGGAATTGATTGCGCACTTGCTATTCGTGCTACCGGAATTCAAGCAGCCGATGTAGTGAGTATTGAGTTAGGTGTGGCAGCTCCAGTTATTCGAACTATAGGTGAGCCGCGAGAAGAGAAGATTCATCCAAAATCTGGTTACCATGGAAAATTCTCAGCTCCCTACACCTTGGCTACTGCTTTTCTGGGTGGTGGTGGGTTAGGTGTTTATCTTGATGATTTTTCGGAAAGCACTTGGGATCAACCAGAGCGCCTAGAACTTGCAGCTAAAGTAAATGTGGTTGCTGATGATCAAGCAACTCAAATTTTTCCAAATGCTTTCGCCGCTGTCCTAACTGTTAAAACTAATGATGGCCAAACACATACTCATCGAGTTGCTGCCAGTTTAGGAAGTAAAGAATCTCCGCTTACCAGAGCCCAGTTAATGCAGAAATTTAGCTTGAACGCTTCTCGCTATCTGGCAACTGATTCAGTTGAACAAGTATCAAAGTATGTTAACTTTGAAAATCAGGGCGATCTAACTGCCTTAATGAAACTCTTATCAACTAAGAGCGCATGAACCGCCGGGTTTATCAAGATCCGCGGGTAGTTGCGCTAATTGCAGCTATGGGTCTAGGCGCTGTGATGTTTGATAACACCGCAGTCACCACTGCAATTCCATCAATTCAAGCTGACTTCAACGCTGAAACAAGTGCTTTGCAATGGATTTTAAGCGCTTTAAGTATTGCAACAGGAACGATCTTGCCTTTTGCTGGTGCTTTCGGCGATAAATGGGGTGCGCTTAAGGCATTTCGCATTGGAATGATTATTTTTGGAACCGGCGCTTTGCTGGCATCTTTCGCCACTTCTTTTCCCATGTTGCTCGCTTGCCGAATTTTCCAAGGTTTTGGTTTGGCATTTATGTTGCCAAATGGGGCTGCGATCTTAAATGCTAATGTTGATCCAAATTTGCGCAATAAGGCCGTTGGCCTTTGGATTAGTTTTAGTTCAGCTGGTTTAGTACTTGGCCCACTGTTTGGCGGATTTTTAACTCAAGCATATGGCTGGCATGCACTCTTCTACTGCCAGCCAGTTATTTCGCTCATCGGTCTTTCACTGACTTTTTTGCTGCACGAAAGTGAGACCCATAGAAATATAAATCCAATTGATGTGCGCGGCATTTTTACGATTAGTGCGGCAACTTTATTGTTCTCAGCTGGCGTAATTGATTTAGGCCGAGCTGTTCCACATCCAGTATTAGATACCGTGCTGATTTTACTAGGTATGTTCCTGTACTGGACTTTCTATCGAATTGAAAGTCGGGTTGCCTACCCACTAATTGATCCGGCCTGGTTTAAGTCTCGCCGAGTACGAGGCGTGTTAATTGCTTGCTTTATTTATAACGCGACAATTCCGGCAGCCACCTTGCTGGTGGCACTCTTTAGCCAGAAGACTTTAGAATTTTCTCCTCGTATGGGTGGCTTAGTAATCCTGCTAATGTGTGTTTTGATGCCGCTTGGTTCAACCATCTTAGGCAAAGTGAAAAATTCCAACGAGTTACGTAAGGTAATGCTACTAGCGGCATTCTTGCTTGGTGTTGACTACATAGTTATCGCACTCTTTGCACAAAGTCCGATGCCAATATTCTTATTTACTCTGATCTTCTCTGGCTTATTTGCCGGAATCCTATTTGCTGGTGACACTTCGGCAATTATGGAATCTCTCGAACCCGCTAAAGCCGCATCAGGGTTAGCTGCGCTTTCGATGGTGCGTCAGATATCGGCGGTAATTGGTATCGCCATGATCGGAACCATCAGTGAAATCATTGGAAATATGGCAGATAACGCTGTTACTGGTCGACTTTGGGGCATTGCAATTTGCGGAATTATTACTTTCAGCGCTTGGGTGATGCTTAGAGACGGATTAAAGAAAGATCAGTCAGCTTAACTTCGCTGCCAGTTTCATAAAGCGTCCAGCTTCTATTTGCAATATCAATGACTTCGCATTGACTAGGTGCGATATAGCTACTTGCTGGGTACTTAACAGTTTGACCAGCAATACCATTTGCACCGATTGGGCGAATATCGCCAAAGGCATTTGCATCAATTTGGGTTTTGATCTGTGAAACTGAGCCTTCGCTGCCTTCACGACGATTCCATTTAGGAGCACCATAGAACCAAGCGATGGCAACTGCGCCATTTGGCGTATAGGCACCAATTCGAAGTGACTGTGGTGGCACCCAAGTGTGGTCACCAGCAACAATTACATCGCCCGACATATGAAGTTCACCTTCAAATACAAAAAACTCTTCGGCGCACTCATAACTACCTTCAATTGGACGCGACCAACCAACAGGAAAGTTAACAATCATCACGCTGGTGCCATCATCCCAAGTATGAAGGCGATGCATTTTTACCGAAGCAGTTGAATCAGGAATCGGCACATCAACGGCGCCAGACATGTCACGAAGATCTTGGCTCTTAATAACGGACATTGTTGCCTACTTTCCGGTTGCTAAGGTGCGACGAGCGATCTTGGCGATTGCTTCATCAATCATTCGACCTTTGGCATCAAGTGCAACGCCACCGCCAGCTGCGACTAAGCGATCGAGAATGTCTTGCGCTGCAGCTAAATCATCGGCGTTAGGTGTGAAAACTTCATTAGCGATTTCAATTTGAGCCGGGTGAATGCAAGCGCGACCGAAATAGCCCCACTCTTTGAAATCTTGCGAACTCTTGCGATATGCATCGAGGTCTTTAAAGTTAGTTGAAACTGCAGCAACTGGTGGATTTATACCGGCAGCCGCACTCGCAAAGACCGCCATGCTGCGCGCGAATTGTGTGGTGGTTTCACCAGCTGCTCCAGAAGTGCCTAAATCTGCACGTAAATCAGCTTCACCTAGCTGCAAGCGAGTAACTCGAGGGCCAGTTGCAATTGATTGCGCATTAAATACGCCGGCAGCCGATTCAATTAGCGCCGATACTTCTAGCGAAGTTGAAATGCCTCGAGACTTTTCTAGCCCAGTTAATAGGGAATCTAGATTTTGAATCTCGGCCAAAGTTGTAGCTTTTGCCAGAACTATTCCGCGACAATTTTTGTGAACTGCTGCGGCTAAATCAGCTTCTAGCGCACCTTTTTCAGGATTAACTCGGACCCAAATTTCTACCTCTGAATTAAAGTCCTTGAGAAATGCAGCCAAGTTTTGACGAGCTAAATCTTTATCTGTTGGCGAAACGCCATCTTCGAGATCAACAATAAGCGCATCTGCGCCACGTCCAAGTGCTTTAGTTAAACGCTCTAAATCATTGGCTGGAACGTAAAGATGGCTGCGAGCGCTCATTATCCGATTTGGGTCTTTCCACTTAGTAGTGACTTTGCGATAACCATCTTCATGATGTCATTGGTGCCTTCGCCAATCGACATAAGTGGTGCGTCACGGTAAAGGCGTTCAACTACATACTCGGTTGAATAACCATAACCACCATGAACGCGCATAGCTTCAAGGGATGCCATGATGGCAACTTCGCTAGCAAAGTACTTAGCCATGCCTGCTTCCATATCGATGCGCTCGCCGGCATCAGCTTTTGAAGCTGCCCAGTAAGTCATTAAGCGCGCTGCTTGTAAGTTTGTTGCAATCTCAGCCAACTTCAATTGAATTGCTTGGAATTCACTAATTGGCTGACCGAATGCTTTACGTTCTTTTGAGTAATTGATCGCTGCTTCATAAGATGCTTGTGCAATACCTACAGAGCGTGCTGCAATATTTACGCGACCGGTCTCTAAGCCACTTAATACTTGCTGCATTCCGCGACCTTCGACGCCGCCAAGGAGGTTCTCTTTAGGCACTCGCACATTATTAAGAACTACTTCGCAAGATTCAGTGCCCTTGTAGCCAAGTTTTCCAATGTCTTTCAAGACTTCAAAACCTGGTGTGCCAGCTTCAACTAAAATTACGCTCATTCCCTTATGTGCAGGTGATGCATTTGGATCAGTCTTAACTAAAACTGGTAGCGGGTCGGCATAACGAGCATTTGTAATCCAGGTTTTAGAACCATTGATTACATATTCGTCGCCTTCAAGGCGAGCAGTAGTACGAATACCCTGCAGATCAGTGCCAGCATCTGGCTCAGTTAATCCGATACCGGTTCGGCGCTTGCCAGTTGCTAGATCTGGCAAGTACTTATCTTTCTGTTCTTGAGTTCCGTGGTGCGCAATCATCCAACAAGAAAGTGAGTGGCTACCAAGAATTCCTGCTACGCCCATCCAGCCACGAGCAATTTCTTCAAATACTAAAGCGAATGAAACCATGTCAACATTTAAACCGCCGTACTCTTCTGGAATTGTCATTCCAAAGAGACCCATCTCAGCCATGGTCGCAACTATCTCAGTTGGATAGATGCCTTCTTTTTCATACTGGTTAGCAACGGGCTTGATTTCTTTCTCGACAAACTCGCGTAGCACTTTTTTAAATGCTAATTGCTCATCGTTTAAGTTGAAATCCATTTTTAGCTCCTAGTTCTAACTTAACCAAATACCGGAAGTGCGCGACCATCAGATAACTCTTGCCAAGAAAGCTCAACTACTTGATCACAAGCGGGGCTTTCGATACCCACAAGTCTAGTTAGCAGGATTACTTTTTCGCTCAGCAGAACGCGAGCAATTACATATGGTGGAACAAAGCCCTCAGTAGGTGCGCGATGCACGGTGGTCCAGGAATCTACGGTGCCCTTGCCGCTTACTTCACGCCATGTCAGATTCTCGGTGGCACAAGAAATGCAGATCGCGCGTGGATACCACTGGAATTGATCACAAGTTGAGCAGTATTGAATAACCAATTTTCGCTCTCGGGTAGCTGCCCAAAATGGTGCACTGACCGCATCTTCGTGAGGCAAATAAGGAAACATTAATTTGCCCCCAAAATCACGGTGGCATTTGTCGAGAGAATTCCGCCAGTGCCATGGGCTACAGCTAACTTCGCATTAGCCACTTGGCGATCGCCGCATTCACCGCGTAACTGACGTACTGCTTCGATCAACAATAAAATTCCATACTGGCCAGGGTGACAGTAAGAGAGCCCGCCACCATTGGTATTCAATGGGAATGAGCCACCTGGTCTAGTTTTTCCATCAAGCACAAAATCTGCGCCTTCACCTTTGCCAGCGAAACCCAGACCTTCGAGCGAAAGCATTGTAGTAATTGTGAACGAGTCATAAATTTCAACCACATCAATATCCGCGCGTGTAACGCCGGCCATTGCAAATGCGATGTCACCGCTTTGTTTGGCACCCGTTACTCGTAAATCGCGATGAGTAGTCATCGAGGTATTCGTAGTGGATTCTCCAAAACCTAGAATTGAAACGGGCTTGCTCTTTAAACCCTTGGCAATCTCAGAATTTGTAATGATGATTGCGCCACCGCCATCGGTAACCAAACAGCAATCACTTGCTCGCAAAGGCGATGAAATCAGGTCGGAGCTTTCTAACTCAGCAACAGTTAGCGATGCTGAGCCATAGCGATAAGCCTTTGGATTCAAGAGCGCCCATTCGCGAGCACTAATTGCGATTTCAGAAAGTGCGGCACGACCATTTGGAACATCATGCACATAACGTTGAGCTGCCATGGCGTAATAACTAAGTGGAAACAATGGGCCATATGCTGTTTCGAATTGAGCTTCCGGAGTGTGATGCTCTACTACCCCACCAAGCGAGCGAGATTTAGCCGAACGTTGATTTGATGCAAAGGAAATCACAACAACATTGCACTGACCGCTAGCGACTGCGTGATAAGCCCTAGCCACATACATCTCAAAGGAACTACCGCCAGCGAAAGTTGAATCAGTAAATTTAGGTTCAATACCTAAGTAATCAGCTAGCGAACTAGCTGAGAACCGGGAAATCGCATTAGTTGCGATGCCATCAACATCGCTGATCTTAAGACCCGCATCAGCTAGTGCTCGCGAAACCGCTTGAGCTTGAAGTTCAAGAATTGATTTATTGGTTACACCTAAATCGCACTCTGCGGCACCAACAATTACTGGGGTTTTCATGCTTAACGCCAAACTACCTTTGCGGTAATTGGCGTAACTGCTGGGCGAATAACCAGACCGTTGGCATCGACAACATCAATTTTTAAGGAAATTGCAACCTCTGAACTGCTTGTTTCGGTGACCTCACCGCTTACCTGCACATGTTCTTCGGCAAACACTAAGCCGGCATACCTAAAATCTAACTCAGAAATAAAGGCGCTCTCGCCTAGCCAATCTTGAATAGCTTGCACAACATAAGCGCCAAATACTTGGCCATCTACTACCGGTGCTTTTAAGCCCTTTGACGCTAAATATTCTTGGTCATAGTGCAAACGGTGCCAATCCCAAGTTGCGCCAGCATAGGCAATCATGGAAGTTAGAGTGCAATGTTTAGTTAGAGCTGGAACTTGATCACCAACTTTTACTTGGTTCATTTGTTAGCCTCCAATGCAACCCAAATCAAAGATTCGGTGTTGGTGGCCAAAAGTTCATTACGTTGATTGCGATATGTGGCGGTACTAAACATGGTGGCCATCGCGACGCCCTTGGAATTAACTCGCTCGGTTATTTCATCGATTTTCCAAGTTACGTGCAATACATCTGTGGCATGAACGTACTGATGGAATTTATAACTATTTCCACCGCGTAATAATTTAGTGTTTGGTATTGCGATATCCCAGAAGTGGCCGGCATAGCCATCTTCATTCATCGGCAAGTTCGCATATTGATTGGTGTCGCAAATCAAGGTAAGTGGTGCGATTTCGCGAGCCGCATACATTGGGTTGTTATCTTCAACTGCTAGCGCGAAATATCGGCCAGATGCAGTTCCGAATGGTTCAGGTGCTATGTAGGTACGTTCGGTACCAACCATTGCCTTGATTGCATCGGTAAGCAGGGTCATGGCAACACTGCTAACGGAAATACTTCGAGCAAGAATTCTGGTCGCAACAATGAATGACAAAGCGCACCGGTAGATGATGGCCAAGGCTTAGTTAGTAAGTTTTCGCGCACCTTTGCTACGCCGCGATACTCTTTTAAGCCCTCAGGAACCACGTATTCAATGGTATTTACCAGGGCTTCTGGGCCAACGCCAGCCTCATTTAGAACTAACAAAATTGCCTCGTATGTTGACTGCGCTTGAGCCACGATATCGCCGGCATGTGTTGCTTCTTGAGTTTCCATATCGAGGGAAGCAAACCCGGACATATAAAGAGTTTTTCCGGCAATTACACCCGGGGTGTATGACAACGTGTCATAACGTTTCCAGCCTGGGTTAACACCTTTAAGCGGATGGTGCGAGGCAACTAAATCAATTGCAACTAGTACGCCAGGCTTATGAAGTTGCGACATTAAAATTCCACCCGCACCAGGGAACACGCCTGCACCACCAAGTAGCTCTTTACGTACTCGAGAGGTCTTGCCATAAATAGTTCTAGTCTCTGGCATCGAATAGTCATATGTAGTAACTGCGTTATCAAGTGATAAACCAACTTGCGAAAGTAATTCGCCGCCGCGCTCTAAGCAGTAACGATACTGTGCTACGAAATCACCTTCGTGAACCACGTTGCCATCTTTATCAATTGGCAAAAGAGTTGGCAAAAATACTGAGCCATCATGCCCTTCAGTGACAGTATTGCGAGCCCAATTTAAATCATCGCCGATATTTAACTTTTTGCCGCCACCTTTAGTTGTATAAACTTCAATTTCAATAAATGCCTCTGGTCGTAGTAGCGCATCGACCATAACAGTGGTAATTGTTGGGGTATGTCCGCTAAAGCGAGCAATACGTACTGCTTGTGCTTCGGCGTAGTGAGGCAAACCGCTGACAGTTACATTCTCAACAACTCGAGTAATATCAGCGAAAGTCATGCCGGCAGCTTCGAGAATGCACTCGATTTTGTCATAGGCAGTATTAACTTGATCGGTCATTCCGCCAACGACAATCATGCGGCCGGTTTCAGCGTTAAAGGTGCTAGCTGTGTGCCCCGAGATAAAGGCATCAGTTTCGGTCGCTAGCCCTAAGCTAAATGTGTAATCGGAATATTTATACCAAGGGTAAACACTTGGTTCGATAGCTTTAAATTTACTCATTTAGCCCTCCCTATTTGCCTAACGTAGCAATTTTGGCCGTAATTGTGGCGATCTGTGCCACGCTTTCAATGTGCAATATCTCATCGGCTGCCGCAATAGCAGCTGTTTGGTTCGAGCATTGCAGAAGAAACTTTTCAGTAAGCGCATCAAGTGTCAACCGGTTATCTGGCCCACCGGCACTTGAAGCAACCTTGCCGGAGAAAGTGCGGCCATCGCTAGTTGTAATCTCAACATACCCAGCTGCGGCAGCCGCGGCAGATACCTCGCTCTTTTCCGAAAATTCAAATTTGCTAGCTAGCGCAATAACTTCAGGTCGCTTAATTGATTCTGGTTCAAAGGTGTCAACAACTAGTGCGCTATCAATTAAAAGGGCAGCAACTGACCAAGGAAGCGAAAACTTTGCGTCATAGGGAGTCTTTGGTTCATTCTTTTCGCTTCGCGGATGACAAACAATTTTTGCTGAATCTGGATGCACAACAGCTGAGATTTTGGCAATATCAGCAATTGAAACTCCAGTTGCTTTAGCACTGGCCCAAGCAATCTTTACCGCATCAAGTGTTACATGCGACAACTGGCAGGCAGGGTAAGGCTTAATAGTTATTTGCGCACATTGCCAATCTTTTCCTAAATCTTTGGTGACGCTACCTAAATCTGCTGGTCGATCACTAAGTGCATTGAAGATTCCGTACTGTCCTTCGATTACTGATTCGGGGCCACTTGCACCGTTAGCTGCCATATTGGCCGCAGTAACGCCACCTTGCGCCGCAATTCCTGGGTGAATTTGTTTAGTAGATGAACCAGTATTTAAGAATTCAAGCAGGCCACCAGAGAAGCTGCCGGCGATTCCCATCGCGTTTACTGTTTGCGGCACCGATAATTTCATTAACTTTGCTGCCACAACTGAGGCAGCGATAGTTCCGCAAACTTGTGTGGCATGTAATCCGCGAGCATGAAAGCCATGAGGAGTTGCAGCACCAAGGCGACAGATAACTTCTAGACCAGCAGCGTAAGCTGTAATTACTTCGGCACCTGTTGCATTTAGTGACTCGCCAAGTGCCATAGCAACCGGCAAAGTTGGCGCAGTTGCATGAACTAAACCGCCTGCGTGAGTGTCATCGAAATCAAGAGCATGAATCAAGATGGCATTTAGAAATGCTGCAGCTGGTACCGATGTCTTATTACTGCTACCCCAGATAGTTGCGGCACTTGATTGGCCATATTGCGCAACAGTTTCCGCAGCAGCTTTTGCGACAGCCGTAGAACGACCGCCAACTGCATCACCGAAACCATCAAGTGCGTGTTCTTTTACAATCTGTTGCACATCTTTAGGCAGGTCAGACCAAGTGAGTTTTAACGCCCACTCTGCTAATTCCTGCGCAGTACTCATTTAGCAGTAAATGCCTGGTCTGCTGAAAGCTGCGAAACCTTAGATTCGTCGTAATTGAGTAATTCACTTAAGACATAACCCGCATCTTCATTACGTTGAGGTGCGCGACGATTATCAGTACGTGCTGGGCCGGCTTTTACTGGGGTCGCTACCTGCTTAACTTTTCCGTAACGAGGGTGATCAGTTTCGATAATCATCTCGCGAGCAATTGTGTGTGGCTCAACCAAACTTTGGGCCACAGTATTAATTGGTCCGCAGGGAATTGATTCGGCATATAGTTTTGGCAACCAGTAGTTGACGCTCTGTTTAGCCAGTATCTCTTCGAGCATTGGGATCAAAATATCTTTATTCTTCAAGCGCGCTGCAAAGTTAACAAAACGCTCATCTGTAGCTAGTTCGGGGCGCTCAATAACTACGGTTAAACGTTGCCAGAACTTCTCTTTCGCGCATCCAACAATTAACCAGCCATCAGCTGCTTCAAATGCTTGGAAAGGAACAAGTGAAGGGTGAGCCGAATGATGCGTGCGAACGGGTTCGAAGCCGGCATTTAAATGCCAAGCAGCTGGGTAAGTAAGCATTCCGATTGCAGTGTCATACAAACTCACATCGCAATCCATGCCGACTCCGTCGCGACGAGCAGCATGCAGTGCCACCAATAATGAAATTGTTGAAATCAAACCACCTGAATAATCAACCATTGATAAACCAGATTTTGTTGGTGGACCATCAGGTTCACCAGTTAGATCCATCCAGCCTGCTAAACCTTGCAAAATATAGTCATAGCCAGGTTCTTGAGAGCGTGGCCCGGTCATGCCGAAACCAGTTAATGAGCAACAAACAATTTTTGGATTTAGATGTTTCAAGTCGTCGTAAGTAATGCGCATCTTCTTTGGCACATCGCCGCGAAGATTGCTGTAAACCACATCAGAGACTTTCACTAAATCTTCAAATACTGCTCGCCCAGCTGGAGTATTTAAATTAATTGAGATTGACTTCTTGTTGCGGTTAAAAGATTCAAAGAATAAAGAATCTTCACCTTCGGCATATGGCGGCACATATCGGCCTACATCTCCACCAACTGATGGATCTTCAACCTTAATAACTTCAGCGCCCATGTCTGCTAGATGAACAGTTGCAAAAGGCCCAGCACCGTACTGTTCAACTGAAAGAATTCGCACATCAGCTAATGGCAACATCGAATTAGCCTCTGACCAAACTTGGAATCATTTCGATAATTTGATTTTGAGCTTGACGCACAGTTGCATTAGCTAGTCCATGAGTAGGTGGGCTTAACTTAACGGTGTTAGCCAAGCCTTCGTAGCGAGCAATCTTTTCAATGACTTCATCGGTATCGCCGGCCAAAGTAAGGGCATCGACCATCTCATCAGGTACGACATCGCCTAAGTCATCACTAGAAACGCCAGTGCGGAACTTCTCAATCACGGCATTTTGTTGATCGAGCATGCCGTGGAATTCAAAGAAATCTGCATATGTTTTAACGGTTGCATAAAAACCAATTAAGCCAGCTGCCCAACGCTTTGCTTGCTTGGCATCTTTATCGATCGCGCACGCAGCTGAAACGACGATATCTAGTTTGTCGCTATCGCGGCCAGATTTCTCGCGGCCTTCGGTCAGCCAAGGTCCCAGCATTTCGCCAAGATACTTTGGTGAACAAAGTTCATGTGAGATCCAACCATCGCCAATTTCGCCGGCGAGCTTGGTCATAACTGGACCCATGCCACCTAAATAAATTGGAATATTTGTGCGGGCAGGTGTGAATGGGCGAGTAAAGCCGCGGATATCAATGCGTTCAAACTCGCCTTCAAAGGTCATGCGCTCACCTAAATGTGATTGCGCAATGATCTGTCGCACAATCGCTACTGTCTCGCGTATATGCGCAACGGGCTTTCCCCAGCGAGCATTGTGCCAATCCTGATTTAAGCGTTCAACACCACTACCCAAACCTAAAATAAATCTACCGTTACTCATCTCATCGATATCAAGTGCTTCGAGTGCAGTGATCAGTGGGCTGCGAGTAAATGCCAATGCAATTGCGGTTCCAATTCCAATTGTTGAAGTACCAGCCGCCATTGCTGCGGCAGAAACAGTTGCGCTGCGATGTAACTCTGGAACCCAAACAACTTCAGCGCCAGCTTTCTCGGCACGTTGTGCGGCATCAACTAACTCGGCAAGGGATTCACCCCATGGTGCATAAGTTATTTTCAAACCCATGATTCAAACTCCTCACTTGGCAGCGGTTTCGAAGCCAGATAGTCTTTTCCACCTATTGAGACGCTGTTCCAATAATCTAATTCTCTCTCATACGTGAAGGTAGGGCAACCTTTTGAGTACTGATTCGACAGTAATAACTCGAGATCGTTCCGCCCTGTGGATCACGATCAATCGACCTGATGATCTAAATGCACTCACTCCAGATGTTATTAGTGGCTTAAATGCGGCATGTGACGAAGTTGAAAAAGATCAAAGTATTAGGGCTCTAGTTATTACTGGTTCATCGGGTGGAGCAACTGAAAATTTCTCGGTTGGCATGGATATTAATTTCTTAGGAAAATGTTTTGCCGATATTGATGGTGTTTTTATTCCGTTTGTGACTTCAATCCATAAAGTTTTATTGAGGCTGGAATCACTCGATGTGCCAGTGATTGCCGCAGTAAATGGTTTCGCTCGAGCTGGTGGATTTGAAATTTTAGTTGCCGCAGACTTGGTAGTAATCGCAGATGAAGCACGAATCGGTGATCTGCACGTTGCTAGCGGTTTGCCACCTGGCGCAGGTGCAACTTTTCGTAGCCGAAATAAATTAGGCGAACAACGCGCAAAAGCTCTGCTCTTTTGCTCCAGTACCTTAACTGGGCCAGAAGCCGTTGCGGCTGGTCTCGCACTTACTTCAGTCCCCCGTGGCGAATTAACGGAGGCGGTAAATAAACTAGTTTCGACATTTAATAAGTCGCCTAGAAATGCGCTGGCAAAAACAAAAGCCGGTTTTACACAAACCCAAGGACTAACAAATAAAGAGAGTTGGGAAGTTGAAATCGGAATCTTCCGAGATTTCCTGTTGAACGATCCGATGGCTGCTGAAGGTTTCAACTCATATAAAGAGGGGCGTAAACCCAATTGGCTATGACAACTGCGATTGAGATCACCGAAGAACTTCGCTCAACTTTAGTTCGAGTCGGAAATTACACCCACCCGCTATTTAGCGACTTAGAAGTAGCAAAGAACTCTGGCATGCCAGCACTGCCACTACCTGGCCAAGCCCTGCTATTACTTGCTGGTGGAGCTGCCGAGAACAGCGGTCTCATCGATGACGCGATTGCTTTGGTTGGATTAAGCGAAACTCTCTTCTTGAAACCCGCATTTGCTGGCGACTTTGTGACTCTAGAACTGACCGAACTTGATCGCACACCAACATCTAAGGGTGACAAAGCAATTGCCCACTTCTCATGGAGTATTACGAACCAACGTGGTGATGTCTTGGCAACAACGACTGCCAAGATGTTAATGCGCGCTTAAGCGTTGGCCTAATAACTTTCCAAAAGTAATTGAAGGCATCACCAACATGCCGCCAACAAATGATTGCCCCATAGTTGCAGCCGAACCAAGAACTTCGCCGGCTGCGTACAGATTAGGAATTACTTCGCCACTGCTCTTGCGCACTCGCAAATCAGCATCGACATCAATTCCCGAGAACGTAATTAGTGTGACTGCATGATTTTGCAACGAATAGAACGGTCCCTTTTCAATCGGCGCTGGGCGAAACTTTCGTCCAAACTGATCAGGGTTGCCTGCAGCTAAATCTGCGTTGTACTTTGCAACCGAAGCCGCTAGACCTGAAGCACTAATGCCAGCGTTCTTGGCTAATTCTTCAAGCGTCTCGCCGGCAAAAACGCCTGGCAGCACGTTGGCTTGCTCTTTGAACTTTTCAATCGACCAATCGACCACCATTGGCTGACTATTTTGCATTCCGACAGAATCGAAGATAGTCCAGAATGTCATAGCTTCGATACCAGTTAGCGCGTGCTCTTTAACATCAATACTTTCTTCATCTTCGGCCACCCAACGGTTGCCAGATTTATCTACGTAGATTTCATAAGGTGGTCGCTCTGAAGCAACTAATAGTGGGCGATCTGTCCATCGCACGCGACCGGTGCCATCGGGTGATGGCAGGCCACCAAAGGTAGGCAGATAAGTACCCGCACCAGCAATTGCTGCGCCAATTTCGCGCGCCATTAAAATTCCATCACCAGTTGAAGTTGGCCAAGATGCACTAACTAAAGTTGCTTTCTCTAGTTCTTCAAATAATTCAGCATTAGCACCAAACCCACCTGAGGCAAGAACAGTATTTTTGGCAGTTACTTTGCTGCCATCGGAAAGTTCTACTCCAACAACTGCACCATCTTTTGTCGTTAAGGACTTAACTGCCGTGTTTAACCGCAGTTCAACGTTTCCGCTAGCAATTGCCTTTTCCAGAAGCGAACGCAGAACTTTGAGAATACTTCGGCCTGCCTCGGGTCCGTAATAAGTTCGAGCTACTGAGTAAGGCTCATGGCCATAAACAATTCTTGGCGCCTCGGGAGCGAACTCAAAACCATTGTCTTCTAACCAGTCCAAGCCTGGCGCAGCCAGATCGGTCGCTAGATTAACTAAATCTTTGCGAGCCCCACCATTTGAAATGCGATCGATATCTGCGCGATGCGATTCAACGCTATCGACTATACCTTTCTCTTTCTGGCGACGAGCTCCAGCTGCTGACATGTGGCCACCAGATGTATGAAGTGATCCACCAATATCATCGGCTTTATCGAGCAACAAAACCTTGGCACCATTTTCGGCAGCCGCTACTGCGCATGGAATACCAGCAGTTCCGGCACCCACAATGATTAAGTCATAATCGTTGGCAGACATAGCGATACCTTTCTAGATCTCTTGCATAACAATCAAGGTGCGACCTTGCTTGCTAGCGGCGGTTTTAAAGGCTTCTGGCGCACTGGCAAAAGGAAGTTCTTGAGCAATTTGCGGAATACATTTGCCAGCTTTTAAGAATTCCATGGCTTCTCCCATGAGCTCTGCGATTAGCGGCCAAGGTCGACGCAATAAGTTATAGCCGATTAATTGGTGCTCAGTACCTAAGAATCTTGGCGCAATAAGTGGCAATTGCACACCAGCGCTAAAGCCCAGTAAAACATGTTTGCAATCGGCGCCACCACACATAAGTGCTTTGTTTGTGATCTCGCCACCAAGACCATCAATAATTCCGCTTACACCTTTACCACCAGTTAGTTCCATAACTTTTGCTGGCATCTCATCGTAGGAAACATAATCAACACCTGGAATATTTATTGGTTCACGTGCTGCCGCAATTACATGAGCGCCGCGCGCGAGAGCAACCTCAACTGCTGCGCCACCAACGCCGCGATTCGCACCTAAAATTAGAACACTCTGACCCTTTTGAATCTTTATCGAGTGATCTAAAATTGCTAGTGCGGTAACAATTCCAGTAAAACCAGCTGCTACATCTTTATGGCTTACCCCAGCTGGAATCTCAAACAGAACATCTCGTGGTACCGAAGCAACTGTGCGATGAATTCCAGGTGAGAATAATCCGCCACCACGCATTTCAACGAAGGCAAAATAAAATTTACCAGCGGCATCTCGAACTACACCTGTAGTACCCGGGATAACTGGCATTGGTGGCCCTGGCGGAAAACGACCTTCGGCAACTTGTCTATCAAGAGGTGAAACATCACAGATAATTACCTCGACTAATTCTTCACCTGGATTTGCCGTAACTGGAGTTGGGCGAATCTCACTCTCGCCAATAGCGGTGCACCAGAGTGCTTGGGCAGTTCCACCAGAAATAGTCATGTGGCTATCAAACAAGCAATTGGGCTAACTTTCTACTACCCGTTCCATTCCTTAGGCTGGAATTTTGCTTCCTCCCAGAAGCGATCTGCGCTAGATTTCTTCGCATGTCAGAGACACTTACCCCCGGCCATCAAATCGTTGAAAATATGCTTACTGCGATAAGAACTCGCGATTTAGCCGGCATTCTCAATACTTATGAAGAGAGTGATGACCTTTATGTTTTCTTGGAAGGCCCTCGGTGGTCATCGCGCACATATACAAATGTAAGCGCTGGCTGGACCGCTTGGTACGGAGCAGATCTTGAGATCTACGATCATGAATGGGTCGAAGGTCCAGTAGAAATTACAGTTGGAAACATTTCATCGCTTCAAGGAATCATCAATCTTCACACGAAGTCGCCGGCCCAAGAAAAGATTCTTAAGTTTCGTGGCACGTGGGTATTTCGCTTAGGTGCTGATGGACAATGGCGCATTATGCATGAACACGTATCTGCTCCCCTTGAGAATCCGTACGGCACTGGAGATTGGAAATAATTATGGCAATTTTAATTGGCACTAAAAAAAGTGCTCCGGTTGCAAAAGTCAAAGCTGGTCGCGCCTTAGCTTTGCAGATTAAAGGTAAAGGTGTGGCAAAGATGGACGTTGCATCTGCGCGCGCATCGATCGTGGCTTCCGTCGAACGAGTCGATGCCACAATTCAAGCTGCTGCTGGTTGGTTAGGTGGCGATCTAAGTATTGTTGTACTGCCTGAATATTTCTTATCCGGTTATCCAATTGGCGACACCATTGCCGCATGGGCCGAAAAAGGCGCGATTGCACATGATGGTCCGGAATATGACGCGCTTTGTGCCTCGGCTCAGAAAAATAAGGTTTACCTATCTGGAAATACCTACGAGCTAGACCCAAATTTTCCAGGCATCTATTTCCAAGCTTGCTTCATCATTGATCCTTCAGGTGAACTAGTTCATCGCTATCGCCGCATGCACTCCATGTTCTCGCCTTCGCCTTGGGATTACTGGGATAAATACACCGATATCTATGGCGCCGAAAATGTTTTTCCGGTGACACATACCGAATTCGGTAACTTGGCAACTATTGCTAGTGAGGAAATTCAATATCCTGAAGTAGCTCGCGCCTTTGCGTTTAAAGGTGCTGAGATCTTCCTTCATTCAACCAGCGAAGTCGGCTCCCCTGCATTAACTTCCAAAGATGTTGCAAAACGTGCTCGCGCCTTTGAAAACCATGCCTACGTTGTTTCAGCGAATTCAGCAGGTCTCGATGGCTCAGCAGTTCCCATGAATTCAACTGATGGTATGAGCAAAGTTGTTGATTACAACGGTCTGGTTCTATGTGAAGCTGGATATGGCGAAACTATGAATGCTCATGCAGCTATTGATGTCATGGCACTTCGTCGCACTCGCAATAAGCCAGGAATGAGCAACACACTCTCTCGCAACAAGTCTCAACTTTGGGCTTCGGTTTACGGCGCAGTTGATGTGGTTTCAGCAAATGCGCTGTTAACTAGTGAGCCGCAACGGTCATTCTTTGTAGAGCGCCAAACTAGCGTTATTAAGAAGATGCAAGAACTAGGAATCTACGATGGCAATGAGGGCTACTAAGTAATGTCACGATTAGATTCAGATGTAAAAGTTCGCAACCCACGAACTGGCGAAATAGATCGTGATTTAGCTGCACCGACCTCTGAAGAGTTAACAGCTCTGGTTGCTAAGTTGCGTGGTGCGCAAAAGAATTGGGAAGCAATCGGTGCGGTAAAGCGCGGTGAAATTCTGATGCAGTGGCATGCCGAACTTGTAAAAGAGGGCGATGCAATTGTCCAAGCACTTTATGAAGATACTGGGCGCATCACCGAGAGCAAGTTAGAGCTACAAGTAACTTTGGCTGGCATTGAACGTTGGGCCAAGATTGCGCCATCACTTATGGATGAATCAGATAGCCAGAAAGCACAACTGCCTGGTGTAACCATTCATCCCTCTTATCGCCCATATCAACTAGTTGGTGTTGTTAGCCCGTGGAATTTCCCATTGCTACTTGGCTGCATCGATGCGATCCCGGCACTAGCTGCAGGTTGCTCCGTAATTATTAAGCCAAGTGAAGTTACGCCACGATTCTTAGCGCCATTAGCACGCTCAATTGAACGTGTTCCAGTACTTCGCGATCTCTTTGGAACTATTGAAGGTGCCGCCGAAGTTGGCCAAGCGTTAATTCCACAAGTAGATTTCGTTTGCTTTACCGGAAGCACTGAAGTCGGCGAGTTAATTGCAGCCGCCGGCGCTAAAGCTTTCACGCCTGTTTCGCTAGAACTTGGTGGCAAAGACCCAGCAATAGTTCTTCCGGGTGCTGATATTGATCGCGCAGCTGCTGGAATTCTCTGGGGCGGAACTGGAAATGCTGGTCAATCATGTTTATCAATCGAACGCGTTTACGCCCATGCCGATATCTATGATGATTTCATCGGCAAGATCGCAGCGTTGGCAAACAACATTGGAATTAACTACCCAAACCTAGATAGCGGTGCACTTGGGCCCATTATCGCAATTGATCAAGTCGAAACTATTAAAGATCACTTAGCCGATGCCTATGCAAAAGGCGCAACAGCACTTAGCGGTGGCCAAGTTAAACAACTTGGTGGTGGATACTTCCTTGAAGCAACTATCTTGGTAAACGTTGATCACAGCATGAAGATCATGACTGCCGAAACATTTGCGCCGATCTTGCCAATTATGAAAGTTGAATCAGAAGCCCAAGCAATTGAACTTGCTAATGCGACTATCTACGGTCTATCCGGATCTGTTTTCGCTGAAACTCTTGAAGATGGAATGCGCATTGGGCGCCAGATTGATGCTGGTGCAATAAGTATTAATGATGCTTCATTAACAGCGATTATGCATGAAGGTGAAAAGCAAGCTTTCAAACACTCTGGCATTGGCGGCTCGCGCATGGGCCCAGCTTCAATCCGCCGGTTCTTTAGGCGCCAATCTTTGTTAGTTAATTCATCGACCGGTAATGATTCTTGGTGGTGGAATAGTTAGTTTGCGGTGGAATAACTAGCTAGTACAAGCTTGCCCGTCGCCATCACCATCGAGGCGATGTGGATCTTTACCAATTACCGTAACTGGCGCTAAGCCCAGTGTCTTTATATCGCTGCAATTTAAGTCTGGTGGATAGAGCGGAATACAGCCGGCGTAGTTCGGATCACACCCTGTTGCAGAACTTGGTACTGCAGCCGGCGTATTAACCGGCGTAGCAACCGGAGTTCCAACAGCCTTATAAGTTGTAATCGCTTTAGTTGGAACCAATTGCGTGCCTGGGCATGATTTCCATAGCCCTACCTTGTATAACTTGGCATCTTGCGCTGCTTTCAGCATGGCCGCTGAATAAATGCCTTTTTCGCCTTGGTAGAAATATGGTGCTGCTGCCCCGATTTTTACCATCTCAAGATTTACATTTATTTTTCCAACGAAGATATACCGCAAGGCCCGACCAAAGCGATCATAAGAAGCTGAAGCTGGATCTGCTTTTAACTTCACTATCCCTCTTTTAGCTAAGAGAGTAACTAGTGCGGCTTTGGATTCTTTGGCAAAGCATTCACCTTCGGCTAGTTCAGGCGCATCAATCTGCAATAGTCGAATCTTCATGCCATCTGCCATGGTTACGGTGTCACCATCGTAAATTTTTACGACTTTAAGCGCACTGTGGGCTGGAACTAATCCAATTAATAGAAGTGCAGAAATAGCCAGTGCGTACTTAGATTTGGGCATGCGATTAATTTATTTGCGGGCTAAACGCCAGTGATATACATATAGTGGCCCAGCAATAATCAAAGTCGTGACTGCGTCAATCATGCTCTTTACCGCTTGACGTTGGTTCTGATCTTTAACTTGAGCCGCAATTACTGCAGAATCAACTTTCGGAGCAGTTGCGTAAGGATCGACATATGCTGGATCTGGGTAGGCAACATTGACGCCACTTCTAATAAATGAAACTAGCGAAAATAGACAGACCATCAGAGTGATCAGGCAAACGGCGTAAAGATAGAGCGAACGCCAATCAATTCTTGGCTGTTGGTAAATTGGTTGAATTACTTGAGATTTTGCTGGGGCCTTTGCTGCGGCTTTCTTTACTGGAGCTTTCTTGGTAGTTGCCATATCTAAATTATGCTCCATTATTCAGAGAAATAGCCATTTATTGAGTCTCTCACCTCTATTATTTTCACATGAGCACTGTTAAAACCATTTTTCTAGTTATCCATATTCTCTCCGTGGTGGGCGGCCTGGTTCTACTTCTGACCCAACTGCCTAAACCTAAGAAATCCATACACGTTGGCTTTCTACATTCAATGCTCACGGCTTTGGTTTCTGGCATTGCCCTAGTGGTAGTTAGTTCTGCGCTGCATGCAACAGATCCAATTAAATATGATTCGCCTGATCACACAGTGGTCGGCATCAAGTTTCTAGCTCTGCTCGTCATCTTGGGACTTACACTTAAAAATAAGAAGAAATCAGAAGTTTCAACAGGTGTTTGGGCTGGGCTTATCGCTCTTACGCTGGCAAATGTTTTTATAGCCACATCTCTTTAATTCACATAGAATTGCCCAGTGGCCGCAAAGAACACTTCCCGAAGCGTTGAAGTAACTATTGATTTAGTTGCTGAAACTGCTGGGGTCAGTCGTGCCACGGTTTCCCGTGTAATTAATGGCAGCGCGAAAGTTTCACCAGAGACTGAAAAGGCTGTCCGCAAAGCAATTAAGAAATATAACTTCGTTCCAAATACCACTGCTCGCAGACTGGCAGGTGGGCGAAGCGGACTTGTTGCCCTTGTGCTTGAAGAGTCCAGCGAAGAATTCTTCTTAAATCCATTCTGGGGTCTGGTTGTTCAAGGTTTTACAACAGCTATTTCCGATGCAGGTATGCAGCCGCTTCTTCTAATCCGCCCGAAAACCGGTAGCGAAGATTCGCTCTTTGAATCACTGCGTAAGGCGCAAGTTGATGGAATCGCGATGTTTAGCTGGCACCGTTCGGTAAAGAGTTTCGAACGCTTACTTCCTAAGGGTGTACCAGTAGTTTTTGGCGGTGACTTAGGCGGCTCAGATAAGTTCCCTTACGTTGACGTTGATAACGTTCAAGGTGGTTATTTAGCAACTAAACACTTAATTTCGCAGGGATGTAAGAAAATAGTTGCGATAACCGGTGACTTAAAGCTGCAATCTGGGCGCGATAGATTTGAAGGTTTTGAAAAAGCTATGTCCGAGGCTGGTCGTGAAATTTCACCAGCATCTGTTTTAACTGGTGACTATTCAACTTCAAAAGCCGAGGAAGTCGTTCGTGAGTTCTTGAAGAAGAAAATGCCATTTGATGGAATCTTTGCTGGAAACGATCTAAGTGCAATAGGTGCGATAAATGTTTTACTACAAAATAAAATTTCTGTACCGAAACAAGTAAAGGTAATTGGATTTGATAATTCACCAGTTGCTACTCGCTCGGTGCCGGCGCTTTCTAGTATTCACCAACCAACTCGCGAACTAGGTGCCGAGGTAGCAAATATGTTAGTTGCAGCGCTAAGCGGTTCGGAAGTCTCTCGGAAAATGTTGCCAGTCAAGCTAGTAGCTAGAGAGTCAACAGCTAAAAGTTAGTCGCTGCTATTTGCAGCAATAATTTGCTTGTACTTTTTAGCACTCATTTTTGGAGTTCTTACCAAAGTCTTGTAGTCCACACGAACTAAGCCAAACCGCTTTGCATAGCCTTCTGCCCATTCAAAATTATCCAGCAGCGACCAAGCGAAGTAACCTTTTACTGGCACGCCAGCAGCTATAGCTTTTTGTAGTGATGCAAGATGGCGGACTAAGTAAGAAGTGCGCTCCAAATCGTTGACGCTTCCATCTGACTCAACTACATCTTCATAAGATGAGCCATTCTCGGTGATCATTAAATATGGAATCTCAGGATAATCACGATGAACTCGTGATACCAGATTGCCTAAACCCTCAGGCGTTACTACCCAACCCATCGCAGTAAGCGAGCCAGCTAACTCTGCGGGCGGTGAATTATCAGCCTTTTGTGGGAATGGGAATATGCCAGGGCGGCTATCTTCTAGGTCTTCTGGGCGCGGATTACGTAAGAATGAGTCCGAATAATAATTAATGCCAAGGTAATCAGGCTTTGACTTTAGTAGTTCTGGATCTCCCGGTAGCAAAACATCTGTTAGCGCTTGTCCGTAATATTCAAGAATATTGGTTGGATACTTGCCATAAAGCATTGCTTCAATCCACCAACGATTTATATTTGAATCAAGGAGCGCATTTAAAGTCACTAAGTCAGAATTATCTGGGCTTTCCAAAATGTGATTAGTCATATTCACGGTAAGACCAATTTGCGCATTTGGACGGACGCTCTTGATCGAACGAAAGGCCATTGAGTGAGCAAGAGCGGTGTGATGCGAAGCAGCAATCGCTAACGAATGATCCTTTTTACCTGGTGCGTGAACCCCAATTGAATAACCCAACCACGCAACACACCAAGGTTCATTAAGTGTGATCCAGTTGTTTACTCGATCTCCGAATTCTTCGGCGCAAGCAAGTGCATAATCTGCAAAAACTTCCGCGGTTGCTCTATTTGCCCAACCGCCGGCATCTTCAAGCTTTTGAGGCAAGTCCCAGTGATATAACGTAACCATCGGTTCGATGCCGGCTTCGATTAGAGCATCAATTAAACTGTTGTAAAAGTTAAATCCGCGTTCCTCGCGAACTCCGTCACCGTTAGGAAATAATCGTGGCCAAGCAATTGAAAATCTATAAGCCTTAACGCCTAAATCTTTCATGATTTCAATATCTTCTGGATACCTATGGTAGTGATCGCATGCAACATCGCCATTGTCACTGCCTACAACTTTGCCCGGAGTCTTGCTAAAGGTGTCCCAGATGCTTACGCCACGACCATCTAGTTGTGCCGCGCCTTCGATCTGGTAACTGGCTGTCGCTGTCCCCCATAGAAAGTCATCTGGAAAAACGTTAGGCATAAAATTCAAGCTCCGTTTCGGCAATTTCTACCCTTATACTTTCATACAAGAGCCCTATAAACCGCCTCTGAAAGCGGTTTCATATCCTCAGACCCTATCCTATTTGGAGGCTGAAATGTTAAGTTCAAATGAAAAAACATTGCTATGGTCTGAAGAATTTCTGCCTACGCCAGATGGGCAACCAAGTTCCAAATTCTGGACGCCTGATCTAGGTGATGGTTCACAACATGGTTTAGTTGGCTGGGGAAATCATGAACGCCAGTACTACACCACCCATTCTTTGAATGCAGATGATGGTTTAACAATTACAGCTGCTCGTGAAACTGGTCAATCGAATTTCGAGGCATACTATGGGCCTGCCGAATGGACTAGCGGAAAAATACATACCAATAACAAAGTTTTCTTTAAATATGGCTACTTAGAAATTGCTGCAAAAATGCCTAAGGGTGTCGGAACTTGGCCCGCACTCTGGTTATTGGGTAAAAATATCTCGGAAGGCACCCCTTGGCCAGCATGTGGTGAAATCGACCTCTTTGAAGGAAATGGTGCAAAGCCGAAAACTATTCAAGCCACGCTGCACGCTACTGGATATGCCGGTGAACACGGAATTACTGGTTTCTTTGAGAGTAAAGATGATTTATCGCAAAATTTTAATAAGTTCGCAATTGATTGGCGAGAGAACTCGATTGAATGGTTCTTTAACGATCAATCGTTTCAGAAGTTCAATCGCGATCAAGGTGATTTTGCAGGGAAGTCTTGGCCATTTAATCACTACTTCTATCTAATCATTAACCAAGCGATCGGTGGCTGGTTTGTGGGTGAGGTTGACCCACTGTTACAGGAAAGTAAGTTAGAAATTGCTCATGTCAAGCATTTCAAGATCGATGGTGTTGGCGAATTTATGACAGTTTAAGAGTAAGTAATCAAGCTTTGTGCTTAATTATCTCGCCGATACCGTTGATTGAGTAAACCCGAATATAATCAAATGCCATCGTGGAATCTTTCAGATTTGCTTCAATTTCTCCACCTAAATTTCCACCCATGGCCAAGTTAATTATGATGTAGAACTCATGGTCATAAACCCAGCCTGGATCACGCTTATCAAGGGTTAAAAAGGGTACGCCATCTAAGTAATATCGAATTTGGTCAGGCAACCAATCAACTGCGTAGGTGTGATATTCCGAAGCATGTGGAGTTTTCATTTCAACTCTTTCGCCACGACTGCCGGAAGGTCCATGAATGTACCCAAGATTTGTGCTTGGAAGACTTCCAAGTAATTCAGTTACATCAATCTCGCCACATCCTGGCCAGCCACGTTCATCGATATCTGCACCTAACATCCAGAAAGCGCCCCAAGTGCCTTTACCTACAGGACCCTTGATTCGGGCTTCGATACGGCCATATTTAAATCCAACTTTATCTTTCGTAACCAACTTGGTGCTTGCCCACTCGCATGGTCCTTTGTAATAACAATTATTTATTCCGGCATTGGTGGTCGTTGCTTTAATTACATAAGAACCCAAACCATCGGTCGAAGAAATCTTGTCGTCATACCATTGTCTTTCATTATTACCCCAACCACGATTACCAAATGCTACGCCATCGCCATTTTGAGCAACCCAAACGTTCGGGTCAGCTGGCGCTCCAGCAGGTCCATTAAATTCTTCTGACCAAATCTGTTCATACTTACGAGTGATGTTTGCTACGGCAACTGTATTTGAGGTCTTCTTGGCTGTGACAAAACCTTTTGCGACAAATCTCACTTCAAGTGAAATATCGGTTCCTAAATCTGAAGTTTTTAAAGCGTAGGTGCTCTTTGTTGCGCCTTTGATCTCAAAGAATCCGACATACCATTGGTAAGTCGGCTTAGCGGTTGTCGGAATACTTTGCGGAAGCGCGGCAATTTCCATTACTTTGTCATCACTTGGCCGAACCCGAATAGTTAAAGACTCAGATAAAAGTATATTTCCGATTGTAATTGTGTTTGATTTCGCGCTTGCTGATGTTCCATCATTGAAAATATGTGACTCTCGAAATTGTAATTTCTTCTTATTATCGCTGCTCTTTAACTTCAAAGTTAGGGCCGAAGTGGCCAAAACCTTACCGTTTAGCAGCCACTCAAAGGAGCTTGGTCCATTATCTGACCATTTAGCAGGGGTGGCTTTAAAGGTATATCCGGTTGAGCCAGCGGTAATTTTTGGCAAGGCAATTGGCTTCTTCAAATCTTCGCCATGCGCTGCAATCATCGAAAATGATGAGACGCTCAATGCTATTGCGGCAATTACTGCTAGAGCTTTGCGATACATATACCCAAATCCTTAATGTAGATAAAGCCGGCGAGGCTTTTTTAGGGCCCCGCCGGCGATTATTTCTACTTAACTGTAACTGTTGATTTATAAGTCTTGCCAGCAATTACGACCGAAACAGTTTTCTTTCCTGCTGTAACGGTGTACTTGAAAGCTTGATTTGCTACTGAGATCTTCTCGGTTACTTTCTTATTTCCAGTAATTGAGATAGCAGCTGTCTTTCCTGATGCGTTAGCAATAGCCACGGTAAGTGAATAAACAGTCTTACCTTTAACTTTTGCCTTTGACGAAGTTGCTTTGACCGAAACTTCTGTCGATGGTGGCGCAACAGGAACAGCTACATCACCAATAAAGTGGAATTCCACCATGTCGGCGATATCAGTCGCTTGGCCAGAAATTTCTGGATAAATCTGGCTGAATACACCATTTGTTAGTGGTGTCGGTGTTGTGAGCGAGGCAGGTACTGGTTCACCTTTTTTGTCAGTGTTCTTCAAAGCGAATAGAACATAGCCAAAACCATCAGTGGTACCGGTTAGCAACAACTGATCATTGCCTTGCGTACTGTCCTTCATAGGATCCGTCGCATTGGTGCCATCAGTCATACCAGCCTTTGAAGCGCTGTAAGCCTTATTCACATGAAGTTTCACAGTTGCGTTAGGAAGCGGCTTGCCATTGTCATCTGTAACTTGGTAAACCAGATTAATAGCTGATCCAGTTTGAGCATAAGCTTGGCGGAAGCCAATTCCCTTGGCATACCAAGGGTTATCAACGCTAAATGTCTTCTCTAGATCTGTGCGCTTAATTGAGTTAGCGTCATTTAGAATTGGTGAAACTAAGCGAATTGTTGGCTTAGTTACAGGCTGTACAGCTGTTGTCTTTGGGTTGTAATAGTGGAATTCTGTAATTACTGAGTGATCTGGCTGTTCGCCAGCAATTTCCGGCAAAACCTGCGCATGAAGATCGTTCAATCCGTCAGCACTGATATCTGGCTTTGCAGTCATTGATTCAGGTTCTGGTTCACCAGTACCTGGCTTATCAAGATTCTTCATAACAAATGTTACGTTTCCGTAGGCATCAGTCTTATGTGTTACTTGCGCTTGATCAGCTGACTCAGGCTTGTGTACGCCGGTTGTTACCTTGTCATCAACTTGAACAATTGCGGAAGAATTTGAGTAGCCCTTATTGATGCGAAGTTTCACATCTTGGCCCACTAGAATTTTCCCATCCTTATCAGTTACGTGATAAACCAAGGTAATTGTGGAACCCACTGGTACAAATGCGCGCTGGAAAACTAAACCAGATCCAAACCAACCATTCTTTACCCACTGATCAGCCATTGCCTGATTAGCAGCTGCCTCGCTTGTGTTCTCTGCGGTAAGAATTGGGCTAATTAACTTAATTACTGCATCCTTTGGTGGATCGCCTGCGGCCATAGCCGGAGCTGATACAGCGCTTGATAAAGCAAGCACAGTTACAGCGGCAGCAAAACCAGCAAGTACTTTCTTTGTCTTGATACTCATTTATCTTCCTCTTTCTTTTTGCTTTTGTGGTGTGTGCTTACTTTTCTCTTGTCCCGAGAAAATTCTTATCCTTTTACTGCCCCATCCATGACACCGCTCACGAGCTTGCGGCCCACGAAGATAAATAGAATCAAGAGTGGCGCAGTTGCCAAAAACGCACCACCCATCTGCAATGCGTAATCCAGTCCATACATTGGCTTGAGCTGCGTTAGTGCTACTTGTAGTGTGAAATTTTGTGGGCTCTGCAAAACGATAGTTGGCCACAAATAGTCATTCCACGAGGCTAAGAAGGCGAATAAGCCAAGCACAAATGAGCTTTGGCGAATGATTGGAAGCACAATGCCAAAGAAGATACGTGGAACGCTTGCACCATCAATGCTGGCAGCTTCGAGTAGCTCATTTGGTACTTGAGCGTCAATAATTTGCCGCATCCAAAATACGCCAAAAGCGGTAACCAGCGCTGGCACAATTAGGGCATACAAAGTGTCGATCATTTGTAAGTTTTTGATCAGAATAAATAGCGGAATGATGCCCAGCTGACTAGGCAGCATCATGGTTCCGACGATGAAAAGAATAAAGAACTTGCGACCCTTAAAGTTCAATTTCGCAAAGGCAAACCCAGCAAAAGCCGAGAAAACAACTTGAGCTACAGCGACAGAAATACCGACAATAAATGTGTTCATTAGGGCGGTATTGAAATACACGCCTTCAGCACTAAGTACTTTCTCGGCAACAATGAGGAATCTGCCGCCAGGAATTAGTGAAGGTGGGCTCTTAGAGATCTCAGCATTTGTATTAGATGAGACCACAAACATCCAATAGAACGGGAAAATAGAGAGAAAAGTAATTAAGGCAAGGGCTACATAACTAAGTGGCGAGGTCCGCTGCCATTTTGGAGTCTTTACCATTATCGCCCACTTCCATCATTGGAAATTCGGCGGGTAATAAGGAAATTAATTACCGAAATAATCAGCACAATTACGGTGATCGCAATGCCAATAGCTGCGGCATAGCCATACTTGTTATTGACGAATGCCTGGTTGTAGAGAAATAGAGTTAAGGTCAAGAATTGCTTACTTGATCCACCATCTGCGGCCAATTGTTGCGGTTCTGCAAACACTTGCAGGCCGCCAATTGTTCCTACTACTAATACGAAAGTGATCGTATTTTTAAGCTGCGGAAGCGTTACATAGATGAACTGCTGCCACTTAGTAGCTCCGTCAACGGCTGCCGACTCATAAAGCTCATCTGGAATCGCTAACATCGAAGCTAAGAAAATAAGCGTGTTATAGCCAATCCAACGCCATGTAATCATGGCCGCAATTTGAATGTGGCTTGGAACCACACCTTCAATAAAATCAATGTTGTCAACGCCAAAGAGGCCCAGAATTCCGTTAATGATTCCGAAATCTCGTCCAAATAGCTGTCCGAAAACAATAGTGATTGCAATTACGGAAGTGATATTTGGAACCAAGAAGATTGTCCGCCAAAAAGATGCGCCACGTAACCGCTTGCTTCTAAGAATTACAGCTAACCCAATCGCCATCGCCATTTGTGGGAATGTAGAAAGCGCCCAGATGCTAAAAGTGTTTCGAATCGCTAACCAGAAATCTGAGTCACCCCATAGCGTGACGAAATTCTGCACCCCGTTGAAAGTTGATCCACCAAGTGGATCCCATTTATAAAATGAAATGTAGATTGAATAGATAACTGGAGCCAGGCCGAAAATCAGAAAGATAACAAAAAACGGCGCAATAAACGGAATCCCGAATCGATGGTCTAGCGACGCAACGCCTTCGATCGTTTTCTTTTCTATGGCACTCTTTTTTGGATTAGCTGACTTCCAAGGAGAGAGGGGCGCCTTGCGGCGCCTCTCTTTATCCTTTAAATGGCTCATATATTTCTCAATTACTAGTTATAAATAACTAGTTAGTGATAACTTTTTTGATATCGACAAGGACTTGATCCCAAGATTTCTTTGCTGTCATCTTCTTGGCAGCAACTCTTCCAAGGCCTGCGCCAATTGCTTGATCAATCGCACGTTGTAGTTTGCCTTCAAAGATTGGCTTCACCTTTGAAACACCCGCAGCATAAATCTGACCAACTGGGGCGTTGTTAAAGAATGGATCCTTGTAGTTGAGCAAAGCATCATCGTTATATAGAACCGAAGCTGCCGGGAACAAACCGTAGGTCTTAAATACCTTCAGTTGTTGTTCTGGAGCTAGATACCAAGTGATGAAGTCGTAGGCCTCTTGTGAATTTTTGGCATAAGAAGGAACTGTTAGCTGTGTACCGCCTTGGTTACCTCCACCACCAGGAAGAGAAGCAATATCCCACTTTCCAGTGGTATCCGGCGCTTGCTGCTTGATGTAATCCATCATCCAGGCTGGCGCCAAAATAGTTGCGAAAGTTCCTTTGTTCATTCCGATATTCCAGTCAGATGTGTACTGACCAATACGGGTTCCGATGCCTAATTCAGTTGCTTTGATGGTGGTATCCCAAGCCTTTTTAACTTGAGGATTTGTGTCATAAATTAACTTACCCGCATCAGTTCCGTCGTTCTTATAATACTTTTCGGTGCCTTGGTTCATGATTGCGGCATAAATTGTGCCGGCATTATCAATAAATCCTTTGCCGGCTTTCTTATCAGCGGCGCTTAACTTTTTATTGTACTTAACACCTGTTTCGATGAACTTTTCCCAAGTTGGCCATAGTTTTCCAACTTTGCCACGTTCGGTAGGAAGTCCAGCTTTCTTGAATAGGTCAACTCGGTAGGCAACTTCAAGCCCACCAACATCTGTTGGGAAGCCAATAACGCTGTCGTCATAACCAACGCCTTGTTCCCAGCGCCATGGTAAGTAATTCTTCTTAAAGTCCAAGGCAGTTTTGCCCGCAGGGATACCTGCTACAACATTGGTCTCAGATGTTTTCATTTTGCGCAAATCAGTAAAGCACTTTGGATACGAGCGCCAGTATCCAGAATATTGAACTTCAACGGCCACGATATCTGGGCCAGTCTTAGAGGTACATGCAGTAACCATGTTTGTGCCATTAAGTGGGTCTAAATCTGATTTCTTAATCTGCAAGGTAATTTCTGGGTGCAGGTTCTTATATTCCTGTACTAATTGGCGTTGAATAACATCGCCGAAGGTCCAGATAGTAATTGTTACTGGATCTGCTGCGCGAGCTGGAGTGCCCAGAACGCCGGCCGCCAAAATAGCCGCGGTTGAAACAGCAATCGAGCCTCTAAATAAGGTCTTCTTACGCATAGCCAACTCCTTAGTAATTAACAGCGCCAATTAAAAAAGTTATCGTTTCGTAGTACCAAATTGCCTGACCTAGAGGTAGGCTCTTACGCACTATGAAAGCGGTTTCACACTACTGTATCTAAGTGTGTAATTGCTAGGAGTGCAACACCAATTGCGCCGAGTTGTAATTTGTTATCAAAGCGTGACCGAATAGGCAGAGAAGAGGAAATAGCAGCGTGAACCAGAACCGAATGCGGGTGTCGGCCCTATTGTCAGCGTCCATTTTAGCGACCTCAATAATTGCCATCATGCCAGCGACTATTTCTCAAGCTGCCGGTCCTAAAGTTCTCAAGCTCCTCTGGGCCGACGAGTTCAATGGCAAGAAAGGTTCGTTGCCATCTTCGAAGAATTGGGAATACGACATAGGAAATGGTTATGGGTGGGGTAACGCCGAACTTCAGTATTACACAAATAAGCGTGCCAATATTTCAACTGATGGCAAAGGCAAATTAGTTATTTCGGCAAATCGGATTTCTGATTTACAAGGAAATGCCACGGATAATTCCAGTGCCGCAACTCAGATTTTAAATTCTTGTTGGGAATGTCAATTTACAAGTGCAAAAATTAAGTCAGCCAAAAAAGTACAGTTTCAATACGGGCGCATTGAGGCTCGCATGAAAGTTGCCGCAGGCGAAGGAACTTGGCCAGCTTTTTGGATGCTCGGTGCTGACTTGTTAGATGGTAATCCCTGGCCCGAATGTGGCGAAATTGATATCGTCGAAACTCGCGGCGTAGAACCAAATCGGGTTTCGGCAGTACTACATGGTCCAGGATACGGAAAGGGACCTGGCGTAGGTGGGTCATACCAGAACCCAACTCCCGTAAGTGATGCCTACCATATATACGCGATTGAATGGAAAAAGAATCAAGTTGATTTCTATTTTAATGATCGCTTAATTTCAAGTGAAACTCCTGCTTCGGTCAAGCCGGGTCGATGGGTTTTCAATCAAAAGTTCTATCTAATTCTTAATTTGGCAATGGGCGGCGAATTTGGTGGCGACATTGATCCGGCAATAAATCAAACTCAACTATTTGTTGATTACATCCGCTATTACTCAGTGGATGGAGTCGGCAAGGTAACTAAGCAATAGACCCATGGAAATGCATGATTTTCACGGGAATCGTCCAGTAAAGGGAGAAAAAATGAATATCAGAGCACTTAAGACAGGACGAGCTTTAGTTTCGCTTGCCCTGGTTATTGCTGCATCAGTCACAGCAATTCCTTCAAGTACTGCAGCTGGCTTGCCATCTGCTCGTTTAGTAAGTCCAAGTTATGACGCCACAAACAGCGTTGACGCTACTGGCGATATCGCACAGTATTACTCAGCCGGCACCAAGGCGTTTTACACCTACATTGGCCACGGAACCACGTTGACTTTGGTTTACGCAGTAACAACTGATGGTGTAACACCTGCAGCAAACCAAGAATTACGTCTGCAAATTAATGCACCTTACAGTGGTTCACAGGCCAACTGGTTAACTGCTGATGGCAAAAAAGTAACCGCACAGGATGGTGGCAACTTTGGTCTTGAATTAGTTGGAAAAACTGATGCCGCAGGAAAGGTAACTTTTGTCCTTACTAATACTGATACAAAGGGTCTTGAAGTAGCACCAACTTCACCAATTCAAAATCGTGACGATATCAAGCCAGCGCGTCTTTACGGAACTATGAAGCCAGTAATTCCTGGAAAAGGCGATAAAGATGCCGATACTGATCTAGTTACTTTCGATATCACTGATGGTCCAGCAACAGTTTTTGGTCCAACAGCTCAGAAAGTTTCTGCAATTCCTACTTCACTTAATCGGGGCAAAGGTTTCATACTGCCAGCTAAGAGTTCTGGTGGAGTAGCAATCTCATGGTCAACTGATTCAAAGCCAACTTGCTACGTAATCGGAAAGCGAGTTATCGCTGTGCGCGCAGGTGAGTGTGTTGTTCGTGGCAGCAATGCCGGAGATGCTAATAATTTAGCATTGTCGATCAGCGCAGTGATCACAATTAAATAGTTAAATAAAACTGCCCGCCTTGACTCGATTAAGAGTTAAGGCGGGCAGTTCTTTTTGTAGCCCCGAAGGGATTCGAACCCTCGTAGCTGGCTTGAGAAGCCAGAGTCCTAGGCCGCTAGACGACGGGGCCCTAGTCCTAACATTTTCAAAAACGATCACCTGCGGTTTTCGTTTTCTTTCTTCAAAAATGATCGCTTTTGGCTTTCATTTTCTTCGTGCTGGTCTTGCGCTGGGGTACCAGGACTCGAACCTAGACTTACTGAACCAGAATCAGCAGGGCTGCCAATTACCCCATACCCCATTAAGGCTTTCGCCCAAATGCGCTGACCGGCATTGGTCAGCGAGGGCTAAGAATACCTTAGGAATTACTGCGTATCTAACGCTGGTTTTTCGCTTGTTTTTAAGGCTTTGCGAGCAGATCAGTGAAATCTGTTACCGACATTTGCTCAAGCTTTGCGCGATCAAGTGTGGCATCAAGAATCTGCTTCTGCTGATCTGCTGAGTAAATGCGCGCCAAGTTAGTACGGAATTTTTCAATCAATAGCGGAATGCCTTCGGTACGACGTCGTGCGTGGCCGATTGGGTATTCAACTGCGATCTCGGCAAGTTTGGTGCCGTCATTAAACTCGACAGTTAGCGCATTTGCAATCGAACGCTTTGCTGGATCATGGTAGTCAGCGGTGTAAGAAGTATCTTCAACGCAAACAATCTTCTCGCGCAGAGCATCAATGCGTGTATCTGCTGCAATATCTTCTTCGTAATCACGAGCAGTTAGGCGGCCAAAAATCAGCGGAACTGCAACCATGTATTGAATACAGTGATCACGATCTGCTGGGTTATTCAGTGGACCCTTCTTATCGATAATGCGAATACAAGCTTCGTGAGTACGAATTGTTACCGACTTAATGTCATCTGAAGTTTTTCCAGCTGCGACCATCTGCCCTTGCAGTGTCATGGCAGCTTCGACTGCAGTTTGGCTATGGAATTCAGCTGGGAAAGAAATCTTAAAGAGCACATTTTCCATTACATAAGTTCCGTAAGGACGTTGGAACTTGAAATGATTTCCCTTAAATGAGGAATCGTAGAAACCCCAAACTTTGGCGGTTAAAACTGATGGATAGCCCATTTCGCCAGTCTTAGCGATCATCGCTAAACGAACTGCGCGTGATGTGGCATCGCCGGCAGCCCAAGATTTACGGGAACCCGCATTTGGGAAGTGGCGGTAAGTGCGAAGAGCTTGACCATCGACCCACGCAAGTGAAACTGCATTTAAAGTTTGTTCGCGAGTTAAACCGAGCATCTGTGAAACAACTGCAGTTGATGCGACTTTAACTAGAATTACGTGATCTAGGCCCACCTTGTTAAATGAGTTCTCGAGTGCAATACAGCCTTGGATTTCATGGGCTTTGATCATTGCAGTCAAAATATCTTTTACAACTAACTTCTTGCCAGTTGCATATTCTGGGTTACGAGAAATCCAATCAGCGGTAGCCATAATCGCGCCTAAGTTATCTGACGGGTGGCCCCACTCGGCTGCTAGCCAAGTGTCATTGAAATCTAACCAGCGAATCATGGCGCCAATATTGAATGCACCTTGTACTGGATCTAACTTGTAACCAGTACCTGGCACGCGAACACCAGTTTCAATTTCACCTTGTGGCACAAGTGGACCAAGTAATTTACGGCAAGCTTCATACTCGAGTGCTTCTAAGCCACAACCGATGGTGTCGAGTAGGCAGTTATATGCGGTCTCGTAGGCAACATCTGAAGTAACTTGAAAATTAAGGGCGTAATCGACGATATCGACAATCTCTTTATCGAATTCTTGGACTGGGCGCGCGATATGTGATGACACGTTATTTCCTTTTCAGTTAGTTTAGTTTGAGCTAAAAATTATGAGCGCTTATCTAGCGGGACAAAAGCAAGATCTTCAGGGCCGGTGTAGTTAGCACTTGGGCGAATGATCTTGTTATCAATACGCTGTTCAATAACGTGAGCCGCCCAACCGGTGGTGCGAGAGATGATGAAGATTGGTGTAAAGAAAGAAGTTGGGATATTCATCTTGTTGTAAGAAACCGCTGAGAACCAATCAAGATTGGGGAACATATTCTTGGCATCCCACATCACAGATTCAATGCGTTCGGCAACGTTATAAAGAGTCATATCACCTTGAGTTTGCGATAACTCATGCGCCACAGTCTTAATCACAACGTTACGTGGGTCTGAGATTGTGTAGACCGGGTGACCGAACCCAATTACTACCTCTTTATTGGCAACGCGAGCGCGAATATCTGCCTCGGCTTCATCAACACTTGAATAACGTTCTTGAATTTCGAGGGCAGCTTCATTAGCGCCACCATGCTTTGGCCCACGAAGTGCGCCAATGGCACCAGTAACTGCTGAGTACATATCTGAGCCAGTACCTGCGATAACGCGGGCAGCAAATGTTGATGCGTTGAACTCATGCTCGGCGTAGAGAATCAGCGAAATCTGCATCGACTTTTCCCATTGTGCATTAGGAACTTCGCCATGCAACATATGCAAGAAGTGCGCTGCTACTGAATCATCGGCAGTTTCTACTTCAATCTTCTTACCGTTATGGCTGAAGTGATACCAATAGACCAAGATCGAAGGCAGACATGCAACTAAGCGATCAGCTAACTCGCGGGCTGCAGTGATTTCATGCGCCTCTGCTTCTGGTTCCATGGTGCCAAGGGCTGAAACACCGGTGCGAACTACATCCATTGGGTGGGCAGTTGCTGGAATCTGCTCTAGAACGCGCTTTAGCGCATCAGGCAAACCACGTAATTTCTTGAGTTTCGCTTTGTAAGCGTTTAGTTCAGAAACATTTGGCAGTTTTTCGTGAATCAAAAGGTAAGAGACTTCTTCAAATTCACAATACTTTGCTAAATCTAAGATGTCATAGCCGCGGTAGTGCAGGTCGTTTCCACTTTTTCCAACTGAACAAAGAGCTGTGTTTCCCGCGGTAACGCCAGATAGGGCAACGGATTTCTTAGGCTTAAATTCGACCACTTATTCTTGCTCCTTTAGGAATTTATCAAGGGCTTGTTCGTAACGGTGATAATCAATGCGATCGTAGAGTTCTTCGCGAGTTTGCATAGTGTCAATTACATTGGCCTGAGTGCCCTCATTGCGAATCGCGTTATAAACATTCTCAGCTGCCTTATTCATGGCGCGGAATGCTGAGAGTGGGTAAAGAATCATTGAAACATCTGCGCCAGCTAGTTCATCTCGAGTGAACAATGGAGTTAATCCAAATTCAGTTATGTTAGCCAGAATCGGCACCTTAACTGCATCAGAGAACTTCTTAAAATCTGCCAGAGTACGAATCGCTTCAGGGAAAATGTAATCAGCACCAGCTTCAATGTAGGCAAGTGAGCGATCAATGGCCGAATCGATTCCTTCAACTGCGATCGCATCGGTGCGAGCCATGATTACAAAGCGATCATCGCCACGTGCATCTGCTGCAGCCTTGATGCGATCTTCCATCTCGCCTTTTGAAACTACTTCTTTATTTGGGCGATGGCCACAACGCTTTGCAGCTACTTGATCTTCCATATGCATTGCAGCTGCGCCAGCTTTAATTAAAGACTTAACGGTTCGACCAATATTAAATGCTGATGCGCCAAAACCGGTATCTGCATCAACTAACAAAGGCAGATCGCAAACATCAGTTATGCGACGAACATCGACAAGCACATCGTCTAGATTGCTAATTCCTAAATCAGGTACGCCTAATGATCCGGCAGCTACTCCACCGCCAGATAGGTAAATAGCTTTATATCCAGCGCGCTTGGCAAGGAGGGCATGATTAGCATTGATTGTGCCCACAATTTGAAGTGGCTTTTCTTGGGCAAGGGCTTTTCTAAACTTTTCACCTGCAGAAATCTGCGTCATGCTTGAACTATAACACTTGGCTTTTTTCAACCCAAAAGGGTTCCAGTTAGTGAAACTGATTACAGGTTAAAGAGCCAGCGCCAATTTGATGCGTTGCAAAGTAACTTCTTGGCCAAGTAGCTCCATGGATTCAAAGAGTGGCGGTGAAATATTGCTTCCGGTTGTGGCGATTCGAACTGCGCCAAAGGCAATACGTGGCTTAAGCCCCAACTCTTCAATGAGTGAAGAACGTAGCGCTGCCTCAATTGAATCATGGGTCCAGGTAGTTAGTTTTTCCAGCTCGGTCAAACTCCGAGTTAATACGCCTTTGGCAGCTTCGTCATTGACTTTGCTTATGCAATCTTCGGCAACTGTAAAGTCCTTAACAAATAAGAAATTAAGCATCGCTGGCACTTCAGCCAAAGTAACAATGCGTTCTTGAATAATTGGTAGCGCAGCCTTAACTACAGCAATCTCGGCATCAGTTCCAGAAATTACTGTGGCTTTAGTTAGAAATGGCAGTGACCAATTCAGGAATTCCTCAGGAGTCAGCGCACGAATCTTGTCGCCATTGATAGCTTCTAGCTTCTTCATATCAAATCGCGCTGGCGATGAATGTACTTTGTCTACGGTAAATAGTTCGGTTAACTCTTTCATCGTTACATTTTCACGATCATCACCCGGCGACCAACCAAGCAGTGCTAAGTAATTGCAAATTGCCTCAGGCAAGAAACCGCGCTCGCGATACCAAGCGATTGAAACTTCGCCATTTCGCTTAGAAAGCTTGGCATTGTCTTGACCCATCACAAATGGCAAGTGCGCAAAAGTTGGATAATCCTCTGGCTTAACGCCCATTGCTTGATAAACCCGAATCTGGCGAGGAGTCGAAGAAAGTAAATCTTCACCACGCAGAACATGGCTTACTTTCATCATTACATCATCAACTGCAACTGCCAAGGTATATAGCGGTGATCCATCGCCACGAACCAAGACAAAATCAGGAACAAATTTATGATCGAAAGTTACCTCGCCGCGAATCTCATCGGTGAAAGTGGTGCTGCCATCTGGCATGCGCATGCGAACAACTGCTTCGCGACCTTGCGCTTTGTAATCAGCAATTTGCACATCAGTTAAATCACGGCATTGACCGTCATAGCCAGGTGCAACATTTGCGGCACGTTGTGCTTCGCGACGAGCTTCTAATTCAACGGGTGTGCAATAGCAGTAATAGGCATCTTTTTGATCTAGAAACTTTTGGGCCCACTTCGCATAAATATCTAATCTTTGCGATTGCAGGTAGGGACCATTTGGGCCACCAACTTCTGGACCCTCATCCCAATCAAGTCCCAGCCACTTGAGCGTATCGATAGCAGCTTGAATATATTCATCGGTAACGCGAGTGGTATCGGTATCTTCGATGCGAAAAATAAATGTGCCGCCGGTGTGACGGGCATAAGCCCAATCAAAGAGCGCCGTGCGAATATTTCCGACATGCAGGTCACCAGTTGGTGAAGGTGCAAACCGAACGCGAACTTCTTTACCCACGAGAACTCACCTTATTTGTTAATTCGCCTAAACCATCGATTGCGATAGTAATAGTTGATTTCTCGGGCATCGGACCAATTCCAGCTGGAGTTCCGGTAATAATGACATCGCCCGGCAGTAAAGTCATTACTTGAGAAACAAACTCTACGATTGTCGGCACATCAAAGATCATCTGGCTTAACTTGTCATCTTGCTTAATTTCACCATTTACCGTCGCTGTGATTCGCTGAGTTCCAGGAATGAAATCAGTATCGATCCAGGGGCCAAGTGGGCAGAAAGTATCGAAGCCTTTGGCTCGAGTCCATTGGCCATCTCTCTTCTGTAAATCGCGAGCAGTCACATCGTTGGCAATTGTGTAACCAAAGATCACATCGTTAACGCGCTCCTTGGGTACATCTTTGCAAATACGCCCAATCACAATTGCTAGTTCGGCTTCGTGATCAACTTGGCCGGCCATGCTGGGCCACACAATGGTGTCATTTGGGCCGATTACCGAAGTATTAGGTTTGATAAAGATGATTGGTTCATCAGGTACAACGCCACCCATTTCAGCTGCATGATCGGCATAGTTCTTACCGATACAGACAACCTTGCTGCGCGGAATAACTGGTGCAAGTAAACGCACTTTGCTTAGCTCAGTTATCGCGCCAGTCTTTGTTACCCCGTGATAAATCGGATCTCCCGCAATAATACTGATGGCGTTGTCATCTTCGAGCAACCCGAAGAGCGGGTCGGTACCTAGACCGGTATCTGGGCCTGGGCTAAATCGAACGATGCGCATTAAGCAATCTTATCGGGCTCTGCCCCATCATTTGCAAAGAAGATGGCAGCACTTGGCGCAAACTCATTAATTACTGCAGTTTTCGCACTTCGTTCACCAGTAAAGACCACAGCCTCAATACCGCTAATTTGTGAAGCCATCGCAACTGTAAATACTGCTTCAACCGCATCTAGCTCTAGCGAAGTCGAATTAACTGGCACTGCCACATAAGTGCGACCAGTGTTATCACGTAACGCCGCAGCTTGTTTTGCACCGCTGCGCTTCAAGGTTGCTTGTGCCAGAGTGACTAACTTTTGATCTTCTGGATTACTCAGCATCAGAGACTGGCTCTACTAACTTTTCAATAAGTACGCTACTAATTCTACGACGGCGGCCAATTGGACGCTCTGAAGTAATCGACCAACCAGCCAAATCTACGGTGCTGCCAGTAATTGGAACGCGACCAAGTTTCTGTGCCATTAGTCCGCCGATAGTGTCAACATCTTCGAAGTCTTGGGCTTCGATCTCAATTTCGAGTTCTTCGGCTAAATCTTCAATGTGCAAAGCAGCCTTTGCGCGAGCTTTAGTTTTTTCTTCATTTAACCAAGTGAATGACTCATCGCCATCATCAAATTCATCGGCGATTTCGCCCACAATTTCTTCAATAATGTCTTCGATAGTAATTAGGCCAGCAGTGCCACCATATTCATCAACCACAATTGCCAAGTGGATCTGATCGCGCTGCATTTCCTTTAGCAACTCTGCAGCGATCTTGATCTCTGGAACAAAGGTAGCTGGGCGCAAATGCTGTTCTACTCGCTCAGTTGTCTCGGCTTCATGATGATCTAGCGCACGACGAGCTAAATCTTTCACATATGTAATGCCAATAATATTGTCGATGTTTTCGCCGACTACTGGAATTCGAGAGAAGCCAGAACGAAGTGCGAGAGAGAGGCCTTGGCGCAGCGTCTTATCTTTTTCTACCCAGACCATGTCAGTGCGGGGCACCATTAATTCGCGCACCAAAGTATCGCCCAGTTCAAATACGGAGTGAATCATTTCGTGCTCATCAGACTCCACTAGACCTCGCTCATGAGCTTGATCCACTAAGTCACGAAGTTCGGCTTCATTAGCAAATGGGCCACTTCTAAAGCCTTTTCCTGGGGTCATGGCATTGCCAATTGCGATAAGTAATTTGGTTACTGGAGCCAGAATAAATGCCAAGAAATACGCAACGGTTGCGCCAGCCAAAGCCCAATTATTAGGTTTTTGCTTGCCGAGTGTGCGAGGCCCTACTCCGACAATTACATATGAAACAATCACCATTATTGCAACCGTTAGTGCCATTGCTTGTGCCGATGAATATTCGCGCAACAAAATGACTGCCAATAAAACGGTTGCAGTTAACTCGCAAGTCTTTCTAACTAATAGCACCACGTTTAGATATCTGGCTTGGTCGAAGAAAACTTTCTTTAGGATTGCTCCGCCACGTTTGCGTTCAAGTTCTTCAATCACAACCCGAGAGATCGAAGCCATTGCTGATTCAGTGCCAGCCAAAAAACCGGCGAAAGCTAGAAGTGCGATGATGGAAATTATAGGCAGGGGGTTCATTTACTTTTAGCACTCCATTGTTTTACTAGGGATTCTTGCAGGTCGAACATTACTTTCTCTTCTACAGCTTCAGCATGGTCATATCCCAGGATATGCAATAAGCCATGAGTGGCCAAAATAAACATTTCATGTTCAGGTGAATGGCCAGCTAAGTTTGCTTGCGCTGTTGCAAAGTCAGGAGAAATAACAATGTCGCCTAAAGTTACGACTTCACCTTGAGTTTCAGGCAGATCCATTGGAAATGAGAGCACATCAGTTGAGCCAGGCTCATCCATCCACTTAATGTGTAGCTCAGTCATTTCAGCATCATCAACAAAAGTCACATTCAAATCGCAATCTGGATGCAAATCTAATTTAGACATCGCAAAAGCCAAGAGCGATTGAATTTGTTCCCCTGGTGCAAGTGCCCCTGATTTATTATTTATTTCAATGGTCATGTACGGCGAATCGAGCGCGGGGCTTGGCGCGCTTCATTGAACTTGTCGTAAGCCTTAACAATGTCGCCAATTAAGCGGTGGCGAACTACATCTTCGGCAGTTAACTCTTGGAATGAGATGTCATCGATATCTTGCAAAATATCGCGAATAATTGCTAACCCTGACTTTGCGCCGTTAGGTAAATCAATCTGTGTTACATCGCCAGTAACGACCATCTTGGAACCAAAACCTAAGCGAGTTAAGAACATTTTCATCTGTTCAGGCGTGGTGTTCTGCGCTTCGTCAAGAATAATGAAGGCATCATTAAGCGTACGACCGCGCATGTAAGCAAGAGGTGCAACTTCGATAACTCCTGATTGCATTAAGCGTGGAATTGAATCGATATCAATCATGTCGTGTAGCGCATCAAAAAGTGGTCGTAAATATGGATCGATTTTCTCGGAAAGCGAACCAGGCAAGAAACCAAGATGTTCGCCAGCTTCGACTGCCGGACGCGTTAGGACAATGCGATTAACTTTCTTGGCTTGCAGAGCAGCCACAGCTTTTGCCATCGCTAAATATGTTTTACCAGTACCAGCCGGCCCGATTCCAAAAGTAATTGTGTTTTCGTCAATCGCATCAACATAACGCTTTTGGTTAGCCGTCTTTGGTCGAATTGTGCGACCGCGATTAGAAACAATATTTAGTGACAAAACTTCGCCCGGATTATCTTGCGGTGTTTGTGCCAACATTCCAATCGAGCGAATTACGGCATCAACATTTACAGCTTGACCAGAACGGATAACCACCATTAGTTCGGTGAATAGCTTTTCTAATTGTTGGCATTCAATGTGCGGGCCGCGCAAAGTAATCTCGTTGCCACGCACCGTGATATTTACCGAAGGAAATGCCGCTTCGACTGCCAAAATATTTACATCGTTTGCTCCGACCAAGGCAACCATTGGAATTGCGGGCGGAATCGTTATTAGGGTTCTCTCCATGTGTGGAATAAGGTTACCTTTAACCGGGCGGCCATGCCAGATTTCGCCCACCCAAGAGATGCAAGTGAGCGTGAAAAACGCTTTGGCCAGCGTCGGCGCCGGTGTTAAAAACGGTTCGATAACCAGTTAGGCCTTCTGTCCTCGCCAAGTGATCCGCAGCTGCAAAGACCGCACTTAGCGCAGCCGGCGATTGAACAGCTAACTCGGCCGCATTTTCAACATGTAATTTCGGAACAACCAGAATGTGAACTGGTGCCTGCGGATTAATGTCAGCAAAAGCAATCACTTGCTCATCTTGGAATTTTATTTGCGCCGGTATTTCACCAGCAATGATTTTGCAGAATAGGCAGCTCATAGTTATTAGTTTAGAAGACTTTCAGCAATGAATTAACGGCGCTAAGTGCTGCTAGTCCAGCGTGTGCTGAGCGTAAAATAGATCTGCCTAGGCCGGCAATGTGCGCGCCAGCTGCTGCGAAAGCAGCCAACTCTTCATCAGTAATGCCGCCTTCGGGGCCAATAACAACAAGCACATTTTTCGCTCTTGTCTGTGGCGTAATAATTTCACTTAGCTTTACTTGCGCGCTTTCATGAAAGACCAGTGCCAGATCAGCGCCTTTGATTAGCTCAATAACGCCTCTCTCTTTTACAGTTTCATGCAGCTGCGGAATAAAAAGGCGACGAGATTGTTTACTGGCTTCGCGTGCTGTTGTAGCAAATTTACTGATCACTTCGGTGCGACTAATCGAGCGATTGGCTAACCAGGGCACGATCACATCAGCGCCTGCTTCGGTTAGTAATTCGACTGCCTCTTTGGCGCGATCACTTTTAGGAAGCGCTTGTACGACAGTAAATCTAATTTCTAGCGGGTCTTGGCGACCTACTTCTAACACTGTCGTTTCCAGTGATCGCTTGGTTACTTCAGTTACCTGAACATTTGCCCAACCGCCATTGCCGTCAGATACTCGAAATATCTCACCGACTTCGATGCGTAAGACTTTGATCGCGTGGTTAGCATCTTCAGAGTTAAATGAATATTTCGCACCAACTTGGGTTGGCAGATCAGGTACAAAAAATAGAGTCAACATTTAGCGGCCGAAAGCGCCACGAAGTTTATGGAAGAAACTTTGGTCGTGATCTTTAACTTCAACTTCGCCAGCTTTTTCACCACGAGATTCGGCAAATTTGCGCATTAGCTCTTCTTCGGCCTTATTCAATTTAGTTGGGGTCTTTACTTCGACATGGACAATCAAATCGCCACGTGTGCCACGACGCAGATGGGTCATGCCCTTGCCCTTAACCGTAATAGTGGCGCCACTTTGAGTACCCGCTTTAACTTCTACCTCGATTGGGCCATCTAGCGATTCAACTTTTACTTTTGTGCCAAGCGTTGCTGCAGCCATTGAAACGGCCAGCGCTAAGTGCAAATTATCACCTTCGCGCATCAAGGTTTCGTGGGCAGTTTCGACGATTTCTACATATAAATCACCTGCTGGGCCGCCACCGGCACCAACTTCGCCACGACCTGACATTTGAATACGATTGCCAGTTTCAACACCAGCTGGAACTTTAATATCAATTGTTTGACGTGCGCGTACTCGACCATCGCCAGAACATTCACGGCAAGGGTTCGGTATTGTGGAACCGTATCCCCCGCAATTATTACAAGGACGCGATGTCATAACTTGACCAATGAATGATCGTGTTACTTGTTGAGTTTCGCCACGACCTTTACAGATCGGACAAGTTTGCGGAGTTGAATTATCCGCACATCCGCTACCGGTGCACTTAGAACAAACAACTGCACTCTCCAAAGTAATAGTGCGCTCGGTTCCAAAGCAAGCTTCATTTAAATCAACTTCGATGCGAATCAACGCATCTTGACCAGCTCGCATACGTGGTCGTGGACCGCGATTTGCGGTGCCACCACCAAAGAAGGCATCCATGATGTCGCTGAATCCACCAGCATTTCCGAAACCACCAAAGCCACCCATATTGCTTCCGCCCATGTCGTATTGCTGGCGCTTTTGTGGATCGCTCAACGTGTCATAGGCAGCAGTAACTTCTTTGAATTTTTCTTGGATGGCTGGATCTGGATTTATATCGGGGTGTAATTCACGAGCAAGTTTGCGATAAGCCTTCTTTATTTCATCGCCAGATGCGTCGCGAGAGACACCTAACGCTTCGTAATGATCTGCCACTTATGCACCCTCTGTTAAATATCGACTGATGTAACGAGCTACAGCGCCAACTGTTGCCATTGAACTGGCGTAATCCATTCGGGTTGGACCCAAAATACCTAGCGCTCCAAGGGGTGAATTATCTATGCCGTAACCAACAGTTACCAAACTCGTTTGCTGCAGATTCGCCACTTGTTGTTCATGACCAATTCGAACTTTAACGCTCTCATTGGCATCGCCAAGTAGGCGTAATAGAACCACTTGCTCTTCCAGTGCCTCTAGAACTGGGTGAATCTGAGTCGAGAAATCCTCACTAAAGCGAGCTAAATTCGAAGTTCCAGCTAACACAATCTTCTCTTCGGGACGCTCCATCGACATTTCGAGAAGCGCAGAAATCAGAAGCGCCACATCTTTGCGTTCGTGCGCAGAATAAATATCCATGATGCCGGTAATGCGATCGGCTACCTCTGGTAAACGATATCCAGCCAAAGCGTTATTAATTTGATTGCGCAAACTTGCAATAAAAATATCATTTACATCACTACTTAGTTCAATCACACGCTGTTCAACCCGACCAGAGTCAGTAATCAAAATCATCATCATGCGCGAAGTCGTCAGAGAGACAAGTTCAACGTGGCGCACTTTAGATTTAATCATTGATGGATACTGGACCACTGCTACCTGCTTGGTCACATCGGCGAGTAGCCGAACTGTGCGCATAACGACATCATCTAGGTCAAGTGCGCCTTCGAGGAAAGTTTCAATAGCACGACGCTCTGCAGCTGAAAGTGGCTTTACCGTTTCAATGCGATCTACGAATAAGCGATAACCAGAATCTGTTGGAATGCGACCCGCACTAGTGTGAGGTTGCGCAATCAAACCTTCTTCTTCAAGGACTGCCATCTCGTTACGAATTGTCGCTGGGGAAATACCTAACCCATGGCGATCAGCAATTGCCTTTGATCCGACAGGTTCCTGCGTTGCGACATACTCATCGACAATTGCTCGCAGAATTTCGAGTCGGCGGTTAGACATAGGAAAAAGTTTCTACCTAGTTAATTGCGAGGGTGATCGAAATCAAAGTTAGCAAGAAGAAAGCAGGAAAAGCTGTCTTTGCTTTATCGGCACGGAAGTGGAAGAAAATCGCACCGGCCATGATGCACCAAAGTGAAATAAGTGCTGGATAAGCAAAGGCTGACCACTTAAGCGCTAGAACCAAACCAAGTGCTGCAGCTGCCTCAAATACGCCAGTAACGCGAGCAAGCCAATCAGGCACATTCACATCGCGAGTTCCGCTTAGACCCTTCTCGTTACCGCTGGCTTTAGAGAGGCCAGAGATAAGGAAAATCAGGGCTAAGAACGAAAGGAGGACGATTTTTGTGGTTTCCATAGTGGGTAAAAGGTACTACATAACGATTTCGCGCACGATTCGGTCAGCAATCAACCGACCCGTTGGCGTTAATTTGATGCGATCACTAGAGGTATCTAGATATCCCTGTTCGCGGTAGCTAGCTAATCGCTCAAGTTCCTGCGGTTGCAGCATTTCAAAACTCAAACCTTCGCGCATTCGAATAGCCAACATAATTTCCTCATCACGCAATTGAGCAGAATTCATAGTTTCACGATCTTGCACTGGTGATTCACCGGCAAACAACTTTGTCTTATAAGCAGTTGGGTGCTTAACATTCCACCAACGTTGCCCATCAATATGTGAGTGCGCACCCGGCCCTAGCCCCCACCAATTAGCACTCTTCCAGTAAGCAATATTGTGTAAACATTCTTTACCAGGCTTTGACCAATTACTTAACTCATACCAACTCAACCCAGCTTCTTCGCAGAGCTGATCAACTAGCAGGTACATATCTGCCATTAAGTCATCATCAGGCATGGTTAAGTCGCCACGTTTAATTTGAGCCGCAAGCTTGGTACCAGTTTCCACAATTAGCGCATATGCACTTATATGGTCAATATCTAAAGCAAGAGCTGCTTCGACTGTTTCGCGCCAATCATCGAGTGACTCACCAGGTGTTCCATAAATCAAGTCAACGCTTATTGATTTAAATCCGGCAGAACGGGCCATGCTTACTGCTTTAGCAACATTTTCAGGATTGTGTGTGCGATCAAGTGCTGCCAATACATGTGGCTTAGCCGATTGCATTCCGAATGAAATGCGATTAAAACCAACCTTTAGATACTCAGCTAATTTTTCAGCAGTAACCGAATCAGGGTTAGCCTCTAAGGTGATCTCGGCATCAGAAGCTAAATCAAAGCGATTACGAATCGCGGCAATTACTCGCCCTAAGTCAGTCGGTGGCAATAGTGATGGAGTTCCGCCGCCGAAGAAAATGGTTGGAACTGTGGATGTTGGAGCGCTCTCAAGTTCACGCAAAACCGCATCGATATAGTCATTCGAAACGATCTCTAGCGTGGCACCATCCTGTAGCTCGGAGGGCGTATAAGTATTGAAATCACAGTAGCCACAGCGCTTTACGCAGTACGGGATATGAACGTAAAACGAGAGCGACATAGGACCTATTCTCCCCCAGATCACAAGGAATTAGTAATCCTATGAATCGATCGGGGTCAAAACTATTAAAGCTTCTTGATTTCGATGGTTTCGTAATCACCTGTTGCTATAAATTTTATCTGGACACCTTCAATTACAAAAGAGTCGCCTAGGACTGCGACGTAATCGCCTAGGTTCTTCCCCTCACCTACACTTATAGTAAATTGATTAGATCGTACGCCTTCAACCTTTTGCCAGACTCCCCAGCCCCAGTCATCATTGGAAGCTCCAGTTCCATCAGAGTTAATTGGAGGAGCCGCATTCTTATCTAAATCAACAATGTAAGCCATCACAGAATAGAAACCAGCTGGAAACTCTCGATCACCAAACTCAAAGTCACTCCACTTATCGATTCCATGTGACTCAACAACAATGGCCTTAGTTGGTGACAATTTGATCACTGCCATCTTGGTTTGGCGGTCTTCACGTTCTACTGGCGACAATGAAATTCTTGCAGTCTTGAGAGTTGCCACGTCATCACAATAAATTTGATCGGCAGGTAACCAATCGAAGAGAAATTGTTCCCATGGATTTATTGCTAGGCTTATTCCAGATTGAGTGGCTCCAATATTCAGTGGCCAACCATTTCCGGGGCCATGCATTGAAATATTAAAATCATGCATGGTTTCATGTATGTAGTAGGCCCATTTATGGGTTTGCAAACCCTCCAGCAACTTTCCCCAACTAAACAGGTTGAGTTGAACATCTCCCTCTTTAGCTTTAAACACCTGATTACGAACGATAAAGTCAATAAAAGTAATTTCACCATCTGGATAGAAGAAGTAGACCGTTGAAAACTTACGCAGGTCAAACTCTTTTGTTATCTCATCGATAAAGGGCTGAGCTTGATCCGCCATAGCGCGATTATTCTCCGAGCCGCCAACATTAATCGTCTTAGCATCACTCGGGTAGGCTGAACGATCTTTTGGCATGCGAAGCCATTTATTTAAAGTTGTAATATTAAATTTTGACTGTCCATTACTAAAATATGCGTACCAGTCATTCATCCATTTCTTGTCATTCTCAAGCTGAGCAATTACTTCACTGCCGCCGGGGAAATCTGGAAAATCAATGGGGACAAGCAAGACCTCATTTGTACCCTTCAGAAACATTCGATTTCTCTCGGAGTTGATTAAGGGAAAACCAACCAGAGATGTATTTCTTCCTGTCTTATCTGATACAGAAGCGCTATTTTGCAGTTTACAGACATCTATCGAAACTGGGCTTTTAGCATTTACGAAAGTTGACTTCACTGTGTTTATCTTTATCCACTGCAATTTTCCCCCGTTTACCCAGCGGCATTCTAGTTTGCCGCCTGAAACATCAAATGTGTCACCTGAGCTTGAGCAGTATTCACTTTCTATAGGAGTGGTCACATAATTATTTGAGTTTGATGTTGAAACTTTGGGACTCGTGAAAAATATCCAAACGACATTCTTTGAAAAATCCTTTATCGCTCCACCACTCCAAACACATTTCATAAACCCGCCATTTCCGAATACTTTCTCACCAAGTTTTGGGCAGGCAGAGCCTCCCAAAGGTAAACTAACTTGGGGTGTTGGTGTTGGTGTTGGTGTTGGTGTTGGTGTTGGTGTTGGTGTTGGTGTTGGTGTTGGTGTTGGTGTTGGTGTTGGTGTTGGTGTTGGTGTTGGTGTTGGTGTTGGTGTTGGTGTTGGTGTTGGCGAAGGCGAAGGTGTTGGAGTTGGCGAAGGTGTTGGAGTTGGAGTTGGAGTTGGAGTTAATAGCTGAACACGAAATCCGACCCCTGGCCCTGATGAAAATTTAGGTGCTCCGACTGCATCTGCCAGGTAGCGCCAAGGCTTAGGTAGTGGATCTTTATCTCTTAATTTCAGGAATTTGGAAAATAACCCTTTGCTACCCATTACTTTTGCGCAGGAAATACCAAATGCATTAATTTGATACGTTCCCTTGGGGAATTTAACTCCAACGATTACTTCATTTTTGGTAACTTTGTAATTGCCACAACTTGGTGTCTTTGGCCCCGCATGATTAGTTCCATAGGTGGATATCGGAATCAGGGTGAGAGTCAGGGCAAGAATTAGACCTTTTGAAAGGGTCCCTCTTGTTCTCATTTCAAGATTCTAAGTCTTAGTTAGTCCAAATGAAAGTGACTTACCGCTTCTAAGGTTTAATTTCCAGCTTTACGCGCGGCCTTGATCTTCTCAATATCGGCATCTGTTGCGAGCGCTGCCACGAAAGCTTCTTGCGGCACCTCAACGCGACCAACCATCTTCATGCGCTTCTTGCCCTCTTTTTGCTTCTCGAGCAATTTACGTTTACGTGAGATATCGCCGCCATAACATTTAGCCAAAACATCTTTACGCATCGCTCTAATTGATTCACGAGCAATGATGCGAGAACCAATAGCGGCCTGAATAGGAACTTCGAATTGTTGACGTGGAATTAGTTCGCGTAACTTGCCGGTCATCATCACACCATAGGCATAAGCCTTATCGCGGTGAACGATTGCGCTGAATGCATCTACTGCTTCGCCTTGTAACAAAATATCAACTTTAACCAGGTTGCCTTCTTCATCGCCCTTTTCTTCATAATCAAGGGATGCATAACCCTTCGTACGCGACTTCAATTGATCGAAGAAGTCGAAAACAATTTCGGCAAGTGGCAAGGTGTAGCGAATTTCAACCCGATCTTCGGAGATGTAATCCATTCCAAGTAATACACCGCGACGATCTTGGCAGAGTTCCATGATTACGCCGATGAATTCAGATGGCGCCAAAATAGTTGATCTAACGATTGGTTCGAAAACAGCTGCGACTTTGCCATCTGGGAATTCTGATGGATTAGTAACTCGCACATCTCTGCCATCTTCCATCTTCACGTTATAGACCACGTTTGGTGCTGTGGAAATAAGATTTAACTTTGATTCGCGCTCAAGACGCTCACGGACAATTTCCATATGCAATAGACCAAGGAAGCCACAACGGAAGCCAAAGCCAAGGGCTGCTGAACTCTCAGGTTCATAAACTAATGCGGCATCGTTAAGTTGTAACTTATCTAGCGCTTCGCGAAGCACTGGGAAATCTGCGCCATCTAGTGGGAATAACCCAGAGAAAACCATTGGCTTTGGGTCTTTATAGCCAGCAAGTGCGGTCTTAGTTGGATTTGTGTATGTAGTAACTGTGTCACCCACACGTGATTGGCGAACATCTTTTACGCCGGTAATCAAATAACCTACTTCGCCAACGCCAAGACCCTTGCTAGGCATTGGTTCTGGCGAGATCACGCCAACTTCGAGCATCTCATGGCGCACGCCGGTTGAGAACATTTGAATCTGATCGCGTGGTGAAAGGTGGCCATCGACTACGCGCACATAAGTAACTACGCCGCGATAGCTGTCATAAACCGAGTCAAAGATAAGTGCACGAGCAGGTGCACTGGCATCACCTTGTGGTGCTGGAATTTGCGCAATGATTTGATCGAGTAGCTCAGCAACACCATCGCCAGTTTTTCCAGATACTCGTAAACAATCTTCAGGATCACAACCAATTAAGTTAGCAAGTTCTTTAGCGAACTTTTCAGGTTGGGCGTTCGGCAAATCAATTTTATTTAGCACCGGAATAATAGTTAAGTTATTTTCCATCGCGAGATACAAGTTGGCGAGCGTTTGGGCTTCGATTCCTTGCGCGCAGTCAACGAGCAATACTGCGCCTTCGCATGCTGCAAGGGAACGTGAAACTTCGTAAGTGAAGTCAACGTGACCAGGTGTATCGATCATGTTCAAGATGTATTCCTGGCCATCGATACCGCTGCGCCATGGCAAACGAACTGCTTGTGACTTAATGGTGATTCCGCGTTCGCGTTCAATATCCATGCGATCTAAATATTGCGCGCGCATGTTGCGGGCTTCTACAACTTCGGTGATTCCCAACATGCGATCGGCAAGAGTTGATTTACCGTGATCAATATGGGCAATGATGCAGAAGTTACGAATCTGCGCTGGATTAGTTGCGGCTGGTTGAGGTGCCTTGGCAAGTGAAATTGCAGGCATCGTTAAGCCTTAAAAGTAACTAGTTGCGAATTAACGAACGCCGGCTTTTGTGGCAGCTTTTGCCATTGAAGACTTCTTGTTGGCAGCAGTGTTCTTGTGTAGAACACCCTTAGCAACAGCGATATCTAGAGCCTTTGAAGCAGTGCGAAGTTCGGTTGAGATAACTGCAGCATCGCCAGCGGTTACAGCGTCGCGGAATTTGCGAGCAGCTGTCTTGATAGAAGAACGCACTGACTTGTTACGTAGGCGTGCCTTCTCATTGGTCTTGATCCGCTTGATCTGCGACTTGATATTTGCCACTTAAGGTTTACTCCGAACTAAATTGGTTGAGCGCTAAATACGAACCCGAAGGTTACCAGCGGGGCACCTTTAGGCTCAAATCGAGGAAATCCGGTTATCGGGCTGCTCGGGCGCTCGCGATCTCGGAAATAGCGTGCTCGAGAGCGTAGATCGGGTCACTTGCCGCCCCTTTTACTTGGGCATCGGCCAGCGCGATTGCCCCAACGGCAGCCACGATTCCGCGTGGAGTCCAGCCAGATAGTTGGCGACGAGCCTTATCAATCTGCCAAGGCGCCATGCCTAATTGACCGGCTAGCTCAAATGATTTCGCATTTCGGTTGGCCCCTGAAACTTTAGCCAAGGAACGCAGTGCGGATGCAATCGCACTTGTGACCATAACTGGATCAGTGCCAGTTTCAATCGCACTTCGTAATTGCAAAAGTGCAACTGGCAAATTTCCTTCGAGTGTTGCATCAGCAACATCAAAGCCAGTGGTCTCAACGCGACCTTGGTGATACTTATCAACTTCTTTTTCATCAATGGTGCCGGCAGGAGCATCGGCAATAATCTGACTACAAGCGGCAGTTAATTCGCGTAAGTCGCCACCGATTGCATTTACTAGCGCTGCAATTGCACCTGGTGACGCTTTACGGCCAGCATCTAGAAATAGATTCTTAACGAATTCTTGTTTCTCGGCTTCTTTCTTAAGTGGCTCGCAAGAAATTATCTCGGGCTTAATTTTCTTAATTGCATCAAGAAGTGCTTTTCCTTTTACGCCACCTTTATGTAGAAAGATTACGGTGGTCGAAGCATCTGGGTCAGGCAAGTAGCGAATGATTTCTTCTTTATTGTCTTCTGGTAAATCCTGTAGGTCGCGAATGATTAGAGCACGTCGCTCGGAAAATAACGAAGGAGCGAGAGCATCAGAAATATCGCCTACAATTGAATCGGCCGCATAGATCGAAGTAATTTCGGCGTTCTCACTTTTTAACTCAGCTTGTAATTTAGTTAGCGCGCGATCGGCAAGGGCAGCTTCAGAACCGAGAATCAAATAGAAATCATTCACCGCCTACCCCCAATCTGCTTAATCCCACTTGCCTATCCCCAGTTCCAAAACTTAAATACTCGATTGCTCTTGCGAACCTTAACCTGATGTCTACGCGCATTAATCGCGAGCGCCCCATCTTGATCAGTTCGGTAGACCGTGCTGCCGATCCTACTCAAGGCAACGATTGTTTGGGGCGCAGGATGGCCGTAAGTATTGTCTTTGCCCACGCTAATAATCGATATTCGTGGCGACAGAGCCTTCATGAAGTTCAGATCTTGGTAGCGCGAACCGTGATGCGCGACCTTGTACATATCAACTTGGCTTAACTGCTGAACCAATTGTGACTGTGCGATTGGCTCAATATCCCCTGCTGCGAGCAGTGAAAAGTCGGCTGAATTAATCTGCATCACGATGCTGGAGTTATTTGGTGAATCTTGTGCACCTAACTTTGGCCAGAGCACTTGAAAATTAATAGATCCGCGATTACTAAGTATTTGGGTTCTAAGCCCAGCAGTAACTGGAATTTGTGGAATCACCTTTAACCATCTCTGCACTCGCTCACTTTCAAATGCCGGATCAATCTGCGGACTAACCCAGACTTGCCCAACCGTGCGCTCTTTAAGTAGGCCCGGCAAACCTTCAATATGATCAGCATGAAAATGAGTCAGAACTAAAATTGATACTTGCGTAATCCCAAATTGTTTTAAGCATTTATCTATCAGTTGTGGATCTGGCCCCACGTCAATTACAACGCCGCGATGATTTCCTAAGTTGATCACCATGGCATCACCTTGTCCGATATCGCAGTTACCAACTTGCCAATCTATTCCGGGGAATCTGGCAGACCAATTACCTGCCGCAAGTAGCACAATCAGAGAGATCGCGATTGCTTTTCTATGGTTCTTAAAGAAAGTGCGAAAGATCCAGATACAAATTGCCGCGACTGCAATTACTAAGAAGCCACTGGCTCCTTTACCTAATTCCAGAACTGAAAAACTTGCTGACCCCTTCGCAACTAAGCCAATGAAAGCTGCGGGTATTCGAATAATCAGAATTAACAAGCCAGCGACTCCGGGCAAGATTGGATTAATCAGCGTGGCGATAAACCCCAAGACAGTTATCGGGGCAACTGCTGGAGCTGCCAGAAGATTGGCAATCACACTCATTGGCGAGAGATAGCCAGTTAACGCAACTAATACCGGCGAGCAGAAGAGCGTTGCCGCAATTGGCGGGGCTAGCGCTTCGGCAAATTTTCGCGGCACGAATCTGGCGAAAAAGGTAATTATCTTAGGAGCGGCTAGCAGTAAACCACCAGTTGCTAAAACCGATAGCGCAAAACCTGCATCACGCGATTGCCAAGGATCTGCGATAACTACGGCGGCAATTGCAAAACCAAGTGCGGGCAATGAGTCAGCAGCATGTCGATGACTCATCGCAACCAACACAACCGCGGCCATGGCGGCTGCACGCAGAACTGATGGTGAAGGGCGAACTAGTGCAATAAAGAAAATTAGCGAAAGTGCAGTCGCACCAATTCGATAGTTGCGATTTCGAAATAGGAATTGCATTAGCCACAAAACAAAGCCTGAAACAATGGCAAAGTTCGCACCGCTGACCGCAACTAAGTGTGCTAGCCCAGATCGTTTCATCGCTAACTTGAACTCGGCACTCTGTTTTGAAGTATCACCCAACACCATTCCGGGAATCAGCGCACCCGCATCACCATCGCCACTCGCATCGCGCAAGCCAATTCGAATCTCACCAAGTGAACGTGCCCAACGCGAAGCAGTGGTTTCAATCTTGACTTCGCCCTGGAAAAGTACAAGAGCGGCAACTCGTGCCTCCTTACTTTTTACCAGAACAGCTCGCCCACTTATCGTCTGACCTGGCAATAATCCAACTAAGTTCTTCGCTGGTGACAACACCCGAATTGGTATTTTTAATCGATAGGTACCAGCACTGGTTTCTAACTCAATTGCACTGGCCAAAAATGACCAATTACTAGTCATAAAGTTGTGCCCAGAGACTTTCGGGGTTGTGCGATTTGGATCAGTAATTAATTGAGCAGTTATCTGCACCTCGCTACCTAGATACTGCGTAAGAACCGTCTCTGTTAAAGCTTGGGCTCGAAATGACATGATCGTTGAACCCAGCAATAAGGCGATGATTACAACTAGCGCGCGTTGCTTTTTGCCGATAAGAATGAAGACTGCGAAAGCAACAACTAATAACGTTACCCGCCAAGGTGCCACATAGCTTTGAACTAGGGCACCCAGCCAGATGGCCGCGCCTATGGTTATGGCGCGAAAATCAATTAAACGGTGATTTGGCTTTTGAACTGTGCGAATTTAGCTGGCCCAATCCCGGAAACTTTATCGAGATCTTCCAGTGTAATGAAGGGGCCATTTGCGGCGCGGTAAGCAACTATCCGCTGTGCTAACACTGGTCCGATTCCATCTAGTATTTCAAATTGTTTGGCTGTCGCTCGATTGATATTTATTGGACCAGTTGGTGTTACTTTTTTGGTAGCAAATTTTCGGCCAGCTGGAATTTTAGTTTTCTCAGTTGGCGAAACATAAATCTGTTCGCCATCTCGAATTATGCGAGCTAAGTTCAAATCACTTAAGTCGGTGCCTGCTAGCGAATTACCCGCAGCTTTTATCGCATCGATGACCCGAGCGTTGCCCGGTAGCGCATAAACCCCCGGGTTGGTGACAGCGCCAGCAACATCAACAGTTACAAGTGGTGCTTCAATTGCGATTGGTTCGGCCATGATTACCGATTCTGATTTTCCGGTAGTTACCCAGAATCCTGAAGCGACAATTACTAATCCCCCGAGAACTAGTAGGCCACGCTTTTGTACGGTTGAGAAATTGAGTTCGTACCACCAGTCAGTGATCCGTTGAATCTGATTTTGGAATTCATTCATGGGGTCATTCTGGGATGGGCGCACAATCAAGCCAGATCAGGAATGAACTCCTGTTGATTCCAAATGAACGGGGATTACAGAAATTTCATAGATGCTCTGATGAGCCAAAATGATCCGAAACTAGGCCTGTCCAAGCCAAATAGAACCAATTCCCTTAGGGTTAGCCCATGAGAATTTCACGTGCCTTAGTCTTAGCAGTCCTAACTCTGGGCGGAACTCTCGCTTTTGTAAGCCAAGCAAGTGCAAACGAATTACCAGTCGTTGCCTGGACTGCTCCAACTAATAACTCAACTGTTACTGGCAAGATTTCTCTTAAAGCGACAGCAACCCCGGCATCTTCTGGAACTTCGACTATCGCCAAATGGTGCTTAACTATTAATGGCGAAGAAACCAATGACTATTCAGCTGCTAATTTCTATGTCCAAAATCAAAATGGCGACTATGGCTCTAACTACTACGATAAAGCATCTGGTTGCTGGACATACAGCAGCTTTGACTCTCGCAGACTTACTCTCTCTTACGACACCACAAAGTGGGAGAACAAGGCTTACACATTTGTAGTTAAGGTCACTGATTCAACGGGAAGAGAATCTAGCGCTGCTAGCTGGACGGTCACGACTGCAAATGTTGGCCCAGTCGTTGCCTGGACTGCTCCAACTAATAACTCAACTGTTACTGGCAAGATTTCTCTTAAAGCGACAGCAACCCCGGCATCTTCTGGAACTTCGACTATCGCCAAATGGTGCTTAACTATTAATG
>Ga0315901_10000352_pt1 | contig 68556 bp, 79 predicted proteins | sample LakEriMetagenome_10_FD_203761 | JGI IMG/M metagenome (GOLD analysis project Ga0315901, IMG submission 203761) | Freshwater fungal communities from buoy surface, Lake Erie, Ohio, United States - Buoy 2 MA116 | ecosystem: Environmental > Aquatic > Freshwater > Lake | place: USA: Lake Erie, Ohio... | reverse complement strand
TGTCGCGTCGCTCTTTATCTGAAAGGTAACCATGTTCGACAACGCAACGTCCGTCACAATCGATCTGCCTCCTCGTCCGCTGCACCAAATTTCCATGAAGCCCGGAACGACGGGCTCGTGCTCTTTCGCAATGAGCGGCGTTTACATTCGCCCGACATCGATCGAGCGAGACGCGACTCGCCAGTGCATTGTTTGCGCAAGCGTCGGCACGTCTGGCGCGATCATGTTCGCGCCTGTAATCGAAGGCGACGAATCGAACATCAACGATCGTCGCAAGCACAAGGAGTCCGGCAAGACTCCCGGTGGCGAAAACAAGTCGATCGGATCGATTGTTCCTGCCGGTTTGTTGCAGAAGTCCGACCGAAAGCGGAATCCGTTGCAACTTTCCAACGGCGTTGCTCGCGCTTATCGCAACGGGGTATCGAAAGAAGCGGAGTGTTTAGACGCGACATTCCCGCCTCTTGCAGAAGCGATGCAAGCAGCGTCGCCGATGACGCATAAGCACATCACGTTCAAGATTTCGGAACTTGTGCGTGTCGCTGAGTTCCTTGGCGCTGAGTGTGTGACGATCATCGTTGGCGAACCGAACAAGCAAGCGAAAGTCGTCGGGTGGTCGCAGTTTGATAACATCGAGCAGTCGGTGTCTGGCATCGGTGTAGTCTGCCCGATCTCGATTGAAGACGCGACACCGATCGACGTTTACAACCACAATCTTGATTACGCTCGCAAGGCATGGGACAATCCGTAAAGATAACTCTCTCGGCGGCGTGGACGGTGACACGCGAGGCCCAGACTTGAGGCTGATGTTGCTGGCCGTATCAAGCACATAAAAGGCCGATCTAGTGCGTTGACCAGTCGAGAAGACTGCAAGTGCGAATCAGCCGGTTCGACTCCGGCCCGAGGGATTAGATCGATATCAGAATGCCGATAGTGTTAACGGTAGCACGGCTGATTCCAAATCAGCAAGTACGGGTTCGAGTCCCTTTCGGCATGTTGGCTGATAGCACAATTGGCAGTGCGCTCGCCTTTGAAGCGAGTGGTTCTCGGTTCGAGCCCGAGTCAGCCAGTTTGAAGAAGAAACTATGGAGCCGATTATCAATCTTGTCATTACGGTCGCCGTCGGCTTTGCGTGCGTGCTCGCATTTGCGTTAATCGTCCCGATGGCGACTTGTGCGATCATCGCGACGATCAATCAATTTCGCCACGAAATCGACTGATCGCTCGTATCGCGATGATCGCGATATATTGGGGCATGATCGGCCAGCGCAATCTCAAGCCGTGACGGCCAATCAAAGGCGCATCGCACGGCGGCAGACTGGAGCCGCTTGAACAGTCACATTGACATCGCCCGCGCCGCGATCGAAGCGGTAAGGGCACAGAAGGAGCCCCAATGAGCAACATCGAATCGAAGGGCGTTATCGGGACCACAGATCAGTGCCCGCATTGCAAGCACATCATCCCAAGCCCGCATTGTTCGCAGAACATCCGAACGTGGGCGGCAAAGTTGAGCTGGGGCAACGAGAACCGCCACGCTATCGACTCCCTCTTCATTATCGAGACTCAACTCGCCGAACTTGCCCACCTCCGCACTGAGAACGCCCGCCTCCGCCAGATCGAGGCCGACGCGAAGGCGGCGAACTTGATCGGGCCTGACGGCAAGTTTCGGGAACTGTGCGTCGATGCGCGGCACCCGCTGCCGCTGCTTGGCGACGGCTCGTTGTACGTAAACAACGGTCGTGTGTGGCACTGCGTTGCTGGCCACCCGTTCAGAAATGTCTGCGTTGAGGGCATCAGGATAGTTTGGACATCCCAAGGTTGGGTGTTTGAGTTTGACGACTTTGATCTGCCACTCAACAACTGCTACTCCACCGCCCTCGCCGCGATCGAAGCGGCAAGGAAGGATCACACATGAGACTCGTTGACTGCGCAAGCACCCCGCCATTCTCAAGCGAGCACGGATGGAAGTCGCCCGATGGGTGGCCGACATCTTTTATAGAAGGCTCGGCACTAGTCTGCGGCTCGGCACAGGTCTACGACTCGGCACGGGTCTGCGGCTCGGCACAGGTCTACGGCTCGGCACTAGTCTGCGGCTCGGCACAGGTCTACGGCTCGGCACTAGTCTGCGGCTCGGCACGGGTCTACGACTCGGCACGGGTCTGCGACTCGGCACGGGTCTACGACTCGGCACAGGTCTACGGCTCGGCACTAGTCTGCGGCTCGGCACGGGTCTACGACTCGGCACGGGTCTGCGGCTCGGCACTAGTCTGCGACTCGGCACGGGTCTGCGGCTACGGCGACATTCAAAAGACCACTGACTACATCTGCGTCGGCCCGATCGGTTCTCGCAATGACTTCATCACGCTGCACAAAGACCGCAAGATCGGCCTGCGAATCAACACGGGTTGCTTCTCAGGCAGCGTGTCCGAGTTTATGGCGAGACTGACCGACGCGCCGGAACACGACGACTACAAGGCGATTGTCCCGGCTTTGTTGGCTGTGATGAAGAGACGAGGCATCGAATCGAAGGAGCCCCAATGAGCAAGTACGCCGACATGGCAGAGATGTCGATGAAACTCGAAGCCGAACTCGCCCGCCTCCGCAAGATCGAAGCCGACGCGAAGGCGGCGGGGTTGATCGGGCCCGATGGCAAGATTCGCCGCGTGCTGGGGACGCTGCCGGTGACGGCGGATGGGTGCATAGTCGGGCAAGGCATCCACGCTCAGTATCACATCGGATCGGTAACTGGTGTGCCCTATCTCCGGATGGAGGGATCAAGGACTGATCATTCTGTTTGGTACTCCACCCGCGAAGCCGCCGAGGCGGCGAGAGAGGAGAAGGCATGACCGACCTCGACACCATGACCACGGCCCAACTCTGCGACTGGCACGCAGAGCGGGCGGGGTGGAAGTATGAACCCGGCGTTGAAGGCGACCCGGTGTGGCACAAGCGGGACGCCAACTGGCAACGCGGCCACGATCATCCTGACGGTTCGCAGTACGAACACCCCTTCCCTCCCACCCTCGACGGTGCCGCGTCCGCGATGCCGGAGGGGTGGTGGTGGACGCGGGACGGCGGACCCACTCCCAACCCGCAAGGGCTTCTGCTGAAGTGGTCTGCGATGCAGATCGGCGCAAACAGGTGGGGAGTTGTCACTGTCCCCGACACCGGCGACGAAACCCGCGACCGCTACCTGCTGGCGGCGGAGGCGGTGATGAAGGAGGCGGGCGAATGACCGTCTACACCCGCATCGCCGCGATCCTCGACGACTTCGCACGGCAGGAGCGGGCAACCGCCACGGACCGCGCCAGGTGCAGCCAGCCCGGCCCGTGCGAGGCGTGCGAGCGGGAGACGGTCTACGGCGGCGGGTTGTGCCCGACGTGCTTGGAGTTGGCGGCGGGGGCGTGCAGGAGGGTCGCGTCGATTTCGCCACGAAATTGAGCGATGCACGATAGCGCCGCGATCGTGATATATTGCGGCATGAGTAATCCACGCCCGAAACACGCGCCCGCAATTCTCGCCACCGCTCCCGGCACTGACTGGGCGGCAATCGCCGCCGAGCAAGCGGCTTTTGCCGAAAAAGTTGCCCGCGAAAGCCTAGTCGTGCGGGCTGCCCCAGATTTGCTTTCGGTTGTTCGGGAGTTTGTGCGCCTTTGCGATGACGGCTTTGTTCCGCGTGACGCAGACGGAAACAAGCGCGTTGATACGGATGCTGCAATCGAAGCCGCCCGCGAAGTTCTTGCGCGAGCGACAACTCTCCCGACTCTTTCGTACTGGATCGATCCGGGCAAGCACGTTGACCCCGGGCTCGGTCCTGACATGCTATTCGATCGCGTGGCCATCAATATCGTCGCTAAGCAATTCGCGGATTCGATCGGGGTGCCTGTTTCTGAAATTTCGATCCAGAATTCGCATCGTCCGCCCAATGCAGCTTTTGCTTATTGGCAACTCCGCGTTCAGCCACAGAACCCCGACACGAGCCAGCGAAAGGCGACAACGTGAACAGAGTGAAGCCCGGCAAGTCGTACGTCACAAAGACCGCTGGCGTTTGGTACGCCTCACACGACATCGGCGAATTCCCGCCGACGCTTAGCGGTCGCACTCGCAGGTTCGGCGCTGGGGTGATATGTTGCGTCGCGATGCGGTCGAACGTAAGCCATCGCGCGATGATGGTGACGATTGCGGACAAGGGCATGAGAGGCTCGCACAACTGGTATGCCTACATCGACGTTGGCGATCTTGCCCCAATCGAAGAAGCGGCAAAACACGGGCTCGAAGCACACTTCCCGCGATAGCAAAGAGCGACGCATGACGCAGCACAAGCCGAAGTATGACATCAGCAAATTGCCGGTCATGCCCGAAAAGTGCAAGACATGTCCGTTCCGCAACGACCCACAACTCGCGGCCAAAGTAACCGAGCGCGTGCTCACCGAAGCATCGCAAATGTGCCACTCAACGGGATGGCCGCAATCAACGCATTTGTGCCGTGGCGCACGGGATATACAACTAAAAGTGTTTCATGCAATAGGCCTTATCGAGTCACCGACCGACGAAGCATGGGACGCGAAGCGCAAAAAACTCGGGGGCTAACTACGCCGATCATACGCCTAACCGATTTCGCCACGAAATCGATTTACGGGAACAAGCAATGACACAACTCGAACCCTCGCCACAACTCGCACAAACACAACTCTCGGTCAAGCCGATTAGCCAATGGCACGCTTGGAAGGTCTACAGCCGAGAGCGATCGACTTGGCGTTATCAGGGATTTTTCCTTTCGATTACGAAGACCAAATCGGTTGTTATCAAGAAGGCCAAGGCTGATAGCCCGGTTCTCAGGCGCATGTTGCTCAAGTGCAACTATCAAGGCACGGTGCCGATGGACGTTGAGATGATGCTTGTGAACGCGAGAAAAGAGCACAAATCTTGGCCGTCGAACTACATGCCCGACAGATGGGGCGAGTATGATCTCGTGGACTCACAACCTCAAGTAGACCCGTTCATCCAATGAAGCACAACCAACCAGACCAGCAGATCGGCTTATACGTCGGCGGGCATCGCGGCGATGGTGTTGCGAGTCACATCGAAATGTTCCCCGATGCACACTGGTACGTTTACGAACCGGCGAGCGAGAACGTCGCCGAACTCGCCAACCGATTTCGCAATCACCCCCGAGTGATGATCTGCCCGAACGCAGTCGTGCCAGACCGCTCGAAGGTCAAGCAAGCAAGACTACATCACTTCGGGTATCAGCACGGATCGGACTCACTTGCACAAGAAGTATCGGAGCAGTCGCGAGCGGTACTCGAATCAACGAAGTACCCGCGAGGCCACTTCTCCCTTCGAGGCTTCGAGAACGTAATCACGACTGATCTCCCAAACGAAATCGCGATGATCGCGCACAACGCATCTCGACTGCAACAAAGATTCCGCATCGTTGCACTCATCACCGATTGTCAGGGGCTCGATCTCTCGATCGTCAAGAGCGTCCGCCAGTGGCTCGTGAACGGCGAGATCGAGCACATGCAATGCGAAGTCGATCACGACTACGTGCCGCACTACACCGGCTGGCCCGAAGAGTTCGGCGAAGTCACAAACGCCGTTAGCGCGTGGCGGGAGTTCTTTCGCGGCTTGCCGTACGAAGCATCAAGCGACATCAACGGATGGCATTACGCCCACGAGACAAGCGCCGAGCCCGACTTCCAACGGGACATCGTGTTTACATCGCGTCGGGCGATTTCGCCACGAAATCAAACCATCAGCACGGCAGTCGTCAGCGATCAGCCGAACGTATCATCATCGCCGACGTTCTTCGGCGACCGCGTTCGATCAATCTAAACAGGAGTTCTTCGATGTCAGCAATCACTCGGCACGTTCCGATGATCCGAAGGCCAGCAAGCAATACGAAGTCTTCGATCGTTTTGCTGATCGTCGATGCGATGCTTGTCGGTATGTTGTGCGTCCTGTTCGTTGTTGCGATCGTTCGGTGAGTACCACCCGCAGCACGACTTGAACCAATTAGCAATTATCAAGAAAGGAGTGTGGCCTATGAAGAGTTCCAACACTTACGCGACCACCAAGTAATGCCAGCATCGCCAACGGCGACATTAAACACACAGGCCCGGGATAAGTCATTGTGGCTTGTCTCGGGCCTTGTTGATTTCGTAGCGAAATCGAATCAGGAGAACGACAGTGTGCTTTGAGAACATCCCCGAACACATCGACAGTAACACACTCGCGCAGTTGCGTAAGCCGTTCATTGACTTGAGCAGCGTTCCCGCGAGCCAGTTCAAGCCCGCGCGTGGTCGCGTGCTCGTGCAACGCATCGACTCGCCCGACTCAGGCCCGATCGCTATCGTGCAGACGTACGACCAGAAGCGACGCACGCGGTCTAAGGCGCGAGTTGTCGCGTGCGGTCTGCCGCCGATCGATGAAGGACACGCAGCCCGCCCTGACGCGATGCCGTGCCCCGGCGACATCGTTGTAATCGACCGCTTGTGCGGACACGATATGTTGTTCGCCGACGATTCGGGAAAGACAGCCAAGTACGCCGTTATCGTTTGCGATGAAATACTCGGCATCGTCGATTAATCGCTCGGCATAAACTCACGCACGGCCCGCCGATCTACACAATCAACAGACAGACGGGAGTGCGTATGTCGTCCGATGAGTCGAAACAGCAAGTCAGTTATGCAACGATCGGAATGATTGTCGGCGTTGTGTCGATGCTCGCAGCGGTTTTATCAGTCGCCTATTTGTTTGGCCGCATCGCGCAATCCATCGAAACGATCGAATCGCGTGTTGATTCGATCGACGGCAAAATCGAGAAGACGTTTGATTCGTACAACGCTCGACTTCGAGAAGTCGAGCGACTGCAAGACAAGATGCAAGCAAAGCCGTAGTCGCGACATCGCCCGCGATTACGAACACGAGCAAAGGCGAGCACAAGGAATCAAAGTGAACGACCAGAGTAAGAGCCCCAATCGACCGCCCCGACCTGCGCGACCGAACGTTGCGAAGGGTTCCGCCGCTGCTGCCCCGAATGACAAGTGGGCGAACTCGACTTGGACCGCCGAACAGGAGCCCGCAACCGCCAATCCGATCTATCCGTCAGCCCCTGTCCTGCCAGTCGATCCCGCCCCGGCTGTCGAACCGTTGCCGCAGGAAGAGCCGGAGTTCGACCGCGCCGAGTTCATCGAGCAGATCACGATGCAACTCAAAGAGAATCCCGATCTCAACCAGTTCCGCCCGCGCGTTACAACGGTCGTCGATGGTCGCCCGAGCGGTGGCGAAATCGTCGGCAATGGCATCGTGCTGCACTTCTCGACTCACCCGATGGGTCAAGACGGGGCGACGTTCGAGCGAATCGCACAAGCAATCGTCGCGCGTGCTTACGCCGAGATCGTGTCAGCGCCCGAGTCTTATTCGGACGAGTACCTGCAAGACATCGAGCGTGCGATTGGTTGCCTCGGTGACTTCGTTGTGCACGCGAACAACGCGCGATCAAGGCAGTTCCCGATCTAATCGATTTCGCGGCGAAATCGAAACATCGCATCTCTTTCTCCTCTGCCCCGCTGCGCGAAAGTGTTGCGGGGCTTTTCGTTTGACCTATCATCAGTCGTTGTCGATTACGTCAACACAAAGGAGACAGTTATGTGGAAGTTGCTCGACAAGATTCTTGATTCTGTCCTGTCGCCGATTTCGCCGAGCGTGCGGCGTGCGGTCAACGAGACGGGACTCGGTGCTTGGGATCGCGTGCAGACGCGATATCGCATCGAAGGGGCGATCGTCGGTGCTGTCTTGACGGCGATTGTGTTCGTGCTGGCGATCGTGCTTGCCGGGTGCTCGGCCCCGCAGTCGTTTACCGAGATCAAGCCCGCGAAGACGACGGTATCGAACATCGAACGCATCAAGCCGATCGAGCCCGCAGCGAAGCAGGTTGTCGTCACCGAGCAACTCGACGAAAGCGGCAAGCCCGTGTCGCGCACGACTCGAACGATCGTGCAGGATCAACTTACATCGCGAGAAATTGAGTTCAACGCCGACGCGACCGGCGCGTCTGCGATTGCTCGCGGGACTGACATCTCGGGCGACTTTACCGGCTCAGCGCCGAGCATTGACATCCCGGGCGGCGGCGGTGCGACCGGCGGCGATGCAAAGAGCAAGTCGAAGGCCAGCACGCCTCTGCCCGAGTTCAATTGGTTGCTTGTCGCCGGTATAGCGTGCGTGCTCGGCGCTGGCACGTGCTTCTACTTCGGATTGCGTCGTGCTGCGATCGTCGCCGGAGTCGTCGGCGGCTCGCTGATCGTTGCATCGTTCCTACCCGCGTGGGCGTGGGTGATGATCGGCTTGGCTGCCGCTATCGCTGGCGGCGTGTACGTTTGGGCCGAATGGAACGCCCGCAAGGGCGGACAATACAAGGAAGCCCTGCGAGCGGTCGTCGGCGGCGTTGCATCGCTCAAGGATCAATCCCCGGACGCTTACGAGGCCGCGAAGCAAGAAATCGGCAAGCAGGCTGATCCCGGCGATGCCGACACGATCACCGAGATCAAGCGCGAAGACCGACTGTAATTAATCGTTGCCCGCGAAGCGAAAGCGGCGCGGGCGATTTCGTATATTGTGCATGAGCACTACGCATCGTTCGTCTTGGGGAGCGTACGTTCCGCCGTTCATTATCGAAGGCGCGGATGAGTGCGAAGAATCAATCGCAGAATCACCATGAGCACAACACAAGTTCGCAAGCGTCCCGACCCGAAGCGCAAGCCCCGGACGATGAGCGATCTCTGGTCGCGTGCTGTCGCTTCCAGCGACGCAAGTACAAAGCCGATATCCGCGGATGTCAAACTTTGCGACGCTCGCGAGTTGCTTGCGTCGCTCGGAGATAAGTCGGTCGATGCGGTGATTACCGATCCGCCTTACGGCGTAGATCACGAGTCGAACTCGAAGTATGACGATCGCCGTGATGGATGGGAAGCAAGAATCGCGTACTTGCTGCCCGAAATGCTCCGTGTGTCGCGAGGCCCTGTGTTTTGGTTTGGAGCGTCGGCGACGCTCCATCGCGATCTCGCGATACTCAAGCCCGATCGTGTAATGATTTGGGCACCGAAATACCGAGGACTTCCGGTTTCTTCAAATAATGTGTTTTACAAGTTTGAAACGATTTACGTTTGGCGAGTCGGCTCGTTCGCTAAGCCCGGCAAGGGCGAGCACAAACTTGTCGTGCATTCGGACGTAATGACCGAAAATATACATAATCGTCGGGATTCTTTTTGGGATCACCCCGCGACCAAACCCGTGCCGCTCATGGAACGACTCTGCCGCGCAGCGCCGCCGGGCGGGATCGTCTGCGATCCGTTTGCAGGCAGCGGCACGACGGGCGTTGCCGCGATTAACGTAGGTCGCTCATTTATCGGCAGCGAAATCCTGCCCGAGTACCACGATGTTGCGACGAAGCGAATCGCCGAAGCGCTCGCCCCGTGGCAAGCCAAGATCGCCCGTTTCGCTCAGTCGATTTCGTGACGAAATCGAAGCGCCTATCGTTGTTGCATGACCCCGATCAACGATCAGACGTTTCGCCGCCCCGTCGGCAAGTTCTCGATTTCGATTGTGCTCATCCCGGGGGCACTCAACAAGTTCTCATTTGCAACGCACGAATCGACGGACGATAAACTCGCCGAACTTGTCAGCCCGTCAGCGATGTATCAGGTCCGCATCTTCGACGTGACGGGGCGATTCGATGTTTGCGCCGAGTGTGCGAGCGCTACGACGCAATCAATCAAAGACTTCCTGCGTCGGACGCAAATCGCCGCGACCGTACAAGCGATGATGACGGGGCGGCTCGATATCAAGATGCCGCGAGCCGATTTCGTTCGTGCTCACTTCTCGGAGTTCGAGCGAGCGTATCTTTACTCAACCTATCCCGCGATGGGATCGGCGATGGGAGTCGCCGGGTCGATTGAATCAAATGGTCGGCGTGAAGCCGCCAAAGTCTCCGACGTGCTGCCGGGGCTTGACGAAATCGCAGGTTCGGATCGAGTCTACAAGTTCTAACAGGAAAGCGATTTCGTGACGAAATCAAACTCCAAGCCAGCGATTGCTGTCCCGTCGATACCTTGGATTACTGCGATCGGGCAACTCAGCAAAGCCGTATCGTCCGAGTCGTATCGATTCGGCGTTGTCAAAAGCGAATCGAAGTGGTCGGTCGTTCTGTCTGCGTGGATGTCGGTAAGTGCCGATATGGTCGCGAAGGATTACGGTCCCGTTTCGATCCGCGACTGGCAACGACTCACGACCGACTCTCGATTGTGGTACTTGTGGGAACGCACGAAGCAAGACGCGGACGCACTTGTTGAGCGGGCGGTTTCGCTTGCAAACATCCCGATCCCGTCTGCGTTGTTTGTGATTCGCAAAGCAACAGAATCGGGCATCATCCTTCCGAACGGCTCGGTCGTGTCTGACGTATCCGAACTCATCACTCGACCGATTGCACAAATGGTTGTATCGGCGCGGGCCGATCACGTCGAAGCAACGCTGCGACTCCTCAAAGCCCAGCGCGAACTTGAGCGGTATCGCGGCAAGCCGCAGGCGGCGGTGCCATGATTTTCGGCAAAAGCACAATCGGCAATATCGAAATCGACACGCAGCAGCAGGCGAGCGATACGGGGCCGATCATCCGCGAGCATCGATTCGCTTGCTTGCCTTGGCAATACGAGTTCTTGACCGATCTCGATACGTTCGCAATCGCTGGCGTTGGTGGCATCGGCTCTGGTAAGACCCATGCGCTCATGCGTGCGGTTACGATCATCATGCAATCCGAGGCAGGGACAGGGACGATCGGCGGCATCTTCGCCAACACTTACTCGCAGTTGCATCAGTCGGTCTTGCCTCGACTCTGGGCGTTTTTGTCAGAGATGGGGCTTGAGCAGGGCATCGATTGGGTGTTCAATCGACAGCCGCCTGCCGAGTGGGGATTTGCAAGCAACTTCAAGAAACACGACGGCGTGCTTACGGTTCGCGCATGGGGCCAAGCGGTCGCTCGGTCGCTTGATAACCCCGACGCGATTCGCGGACTTGATCTCGGGTGGGCGGTGCTCGACGAAGCGCGCGATATCGTGCAGGGCACGTATGACATTGTTATTGGTCGATTGCGATGCCCGAAGGCTAGGCGTCGCATTATCCGACTGACGACGACTCCCAACGGGTATGACTGGATTTACGATCGGTTCGCGACTCGACAGACCGCCGATCATCGCATGATTCAAATGACGACGCGGGACAATGACTATCTGCCAAAGTCATTCGTTCAGCGATTGGAAGAGTCATACGACGAAACGTTCTTGGCTCAGGAAGTAGACGGCAAATTTGTATCGCTCCGCAAAGGGCATGTTTACCGTTCGTTTGATCGCAAGTTGCATGTTGTCCAGCCGAGCGAGTTCAAACTGCCCGATCCCGGATCGCTGCGTATCGTCGTCGCGGTTGACTTCAACCGTTCGCCGTACTGCGTGTGTTTGCTTTGCGAGTTGCCAGACAAGTCGATTGCGTTCGATGAAATCGTCATGGATGGTGCCGACACGCCTTCGATGTTCGATGAGGTCGCGCGTCGCGTGAATGCCCTGTCGCCTTCCGTCGTAAGCGTGTACGGCGACGCGAGCGGCAATCAGCGCAACACGAAAAGCAATCACTCGGATTACGACATGATTTCGATCAAAATGTCGTCGTCTTTCGGGTCAAGGTTTGTTCCCGCGTGGAGCAAAGCGAACCCGGCGATACAAGAGCGCATCGCAGCGGTAAACGGATCGCTCAAGCCAGCGGCAGGACAACCGAGGATTATCGTTTCGTCAAAATGCAAGACGCTCATCCAAGACTTTGAGCAAGTGGCATACAAGAAAGGTTCGGGCGAACTCGACCCCGGACCCGATCGGCGGCTCACGCACATGAGCGATGCGGTGTCGTACTACATCGTCAAGAAGTATCCCGTGCCGAAGTCACGCAACGCGAGCACGCTGCGTATCGGGTGGACTTGATTCAATTTCGTGGCGAAATCAAATGGCTAAACGGAACACCAAAAAAATCTCTCGTAAGCCCGAACGCATTTCTTCGCTCTGGTGGAAGAATGTCGGCCCGGTCGTTTATTCAACGCAAGACAAATGGCAGAGCGACTGCGGGCGGGTCACGATCTATCGCGGCAAGTGCGAAGAGGTAATGTCGGCAATGCCAGATGGATGCGTCGATCTTGTCTGCACCGATCCTCCCTACGGCGTAGGGCTTGATTACAGATCGTTCGATGACACGCGCGAGAATGTTGCCGCTCTCGCTCGACTATGGCTACCGCAAGCCCGCAGAATTGCTCCGATCGTTGTTTTCACTCCCGGTCGTCTTTCCGAGTGGCTTTATCCGATGCCGACTTGGGTACTTAGCGTCTCATCGCCAGCAGCGGGCAGTCGGTGTTCGTGGGGATGGCAGAACACTCATCCGGTGGTTGTATATGGCCCTGACCCATATCTCGCGAACGGACTCGGAGCCAGAAGCGATACATTGATATTTAGAACAATGAGTCCATCTGCTCCGAAGCACACTCACCCGTGCGCGAAGCCTATCGATTTCATGCGATGGATCATCGACAGATGTGAACCGTTTAATCGAGGCACCGTGCTCGATTGCTTCATGGGCTCCGGCACGACGGGCGAGGTCGCTATCAAGACCAATCGCAGGTTTATCGGCATCGAACTCGACGATCGATATTTCGAGGTGTCGAAACGCAGGCTACAAGATGTGTTGCTCAATTTCGACACGAAATCGCCGCTGCCTAGACTTGTCACATGAAGATCAAGCAACTCCCTCTGCCGCAAGTCGGCGTTGTCCCCGGCTCAAACGGTGCTACGTTCGCATCGTGGGCGTACGCCAACAAGAACAACGTTCGATTCTTGAGGATGTCTTACAACTGCGACGACGATTATCGTCGCGGGTTGGATCAGTTCGGCGAGCCGATTATTTTGCCGCACGAAGGCGAAGCGCAAATCGGCGGCGCGACAGGCACCGCTACGACTGTGCAGCAGTCGATGGCGCAAGGCAGCGCCGCCGGATCGCTTCGGTATCGTCGCCGCGTTTCGATGGCGAGTCCCGTCCCGCACTTTCGCTCGATTGTGTCACAAGTTGCCGGTTATCTCACGTCTGCAAAGCCCAAGCGTGCCGAATCGCTCGCGTCCGAGTTTGCTCGCGTCAAGATGGACGAATGGATCGCGGCGACTGTCTACGACTCGCTCAAGTTTGGCAGAGCATGGATCGGCGTTGACTCGAAGCGAATCGAGCCAGACTCCCGCGATGCTCGCGGCCAGCCGATCGTAACGGCAGCGGCTGCACGTCAGCAAGACCCCGAGAATCAAGGCAGGCCGTACATCGTCTCTGCCGAGCCCGATTCGATCGTCGATTACTCTGTCGATTACGACGACAAAAGCACGTTCAAACAAGGTCGCGTGTATCGCGTTGTCATTGAGTACACGCAGCGATCCCGCGAGTCGTTTGCAAGCCCCGAAGTCGAAAGCAAGTTCTGGATCGAATGGACCGATCAGTGGTGGGCGAAGTACATCGAAGAAATCGAAGTTTCGGGCGAAGGCAAGTCGCAAGTAGCCAAGACCGTGCTCAAGATTGTCGAAGTGCAGACGCACAACTTCCCGGCTTGCCCGTGGGCGTTTCTCGATGTGATGTTCCCTTCGATGCCGCTGGCGAACATGCAGCGGACGCACACGAATCTCATCTCGTACAAGAACGAAGAGCACGCACAAGCAACGTTTACGCAGAGGTACATCGTCGGCGTTGAAGGGCAGGGCAACTCGTCGATTGCGTCAGGACCCGGCAACACGATTTTCATTTCCAACGAAAACGCCAAAGTCGGATCGTTCGGCGCTGATCCCGATCAGGCTCGATCGCTCGCCGAAAGTGCGGACGCAATCGTGACCGAGATGTACGAAGTCGCGTGCCTCGACAACACCGCAAGCAAGAACGTTGCAGAAGCGGCGACGAAGAAGATTCGAGATATGGAGCCGCTCTACAAGTACCTTGAGCAGGCTACCGATTCGATCGAAACGATTGACAACTGGCTCGCCACGATGCTCGGGATTCTTGGCGATAAGTCGGAACTCGCATCGCATACGACATACTCGCGGCAGTTCGACGTTGCTTCAATCGGCGAGATGATCTCGATTGCCAAAGAACTTGCGACCGCCCCGTTCGTTCCCCCGACATTGCTTCGTCGCGTAATCGAGCGCATCATCGCCAAACTCGAACCGTTTTCCGACGATCGTGAGTACGCAGAAGAAGTCGCGCGGCAGTTCAATATCACGCCGTCGCTTGTTTCTTCGATCTCGGAGTTGCAGCGAGAAGGTATCCTCACGGCCGAGATGCTCGTCCGTGCAATGGGTATGCCCGACGATCTCAAGTCCGCTTTGCTCTCGCGAATGGCACTTCACAACGCGGCAACAGAAACATCGCAACTCGTCGGCGATGTCGGCGATCCTGAAATGCAAGACGACGATTCCGAATACGAAAGCATCGAATCGCAGGACGACGAAGATAACGACGAAGAAGACGGCGGCGACAACGCCTAGCATCAATCGACCCGCCCGTAACATGGGAGCATCGTCATGGCATCTACGGGCCGCGATTTGACAAGCGCCGTTTCTCCGTCGTTCTCTACCCCTCTCGATTGTCGCTCGACCGCAGGATCGATTCGACCCGATGGCGAGCCGCCTCGCGCCGTGTGGGTCGTTTGCGAACTCGACAGCAACTTCCCGCTTGAGGTTCGCATTCCTGCCTACGACCGCGTTCGCAATGGCGTTGTGGTCGAAGAATATTGGGAGCGACTCAAGGCTGGCGAGCGTCGCGCGTTCGGTGCAGTCGTAAGCAACGGCGATCCGCTCGCAGTCGGCAACGTGCAAGCCCTTTTCGTTCGCGGGGTCGGCGGGGCGGCAAGGTACGGCTACGGCATCGAGCTGCCGTAATCACAATCACAAACAGTCGAATCACTCGTCGTTCGATTTCGCCACGAAATTGGGAGTTGTCCCTTGAGCCAATTTACTTCGATTCGCAACTTTGATCTCACCCAGCGCGCGGGCACCGGCACTCCGTCATACTTGCAGTTCTCTCGCAACGTTGAAACGATGTCGCCCGTTGGCGAACGAGTCGCCGCAAACGTCCCGCGATACGGTCGCCGCATTTCGATCGCTGGCGCTCCGGGTCCGGTTGAAACGATTGCGAACATCGTCAGCGGCGACACGACGAGCGATGCCGCTATCGCTGTCGGTCGCGATATCGACGGCACAACGCTTGTCTTCAATCGACTTCTTTCGGGCGACAACTCGACCGGCACGATCAAAGTCGTTCGCATCAACGAGCAGACCGGCCAAGAAACGCTCTTGACTAACCTTTCGTATGTGCGGGCGACAGGCTCTCGCGGCCCCGACTTGCGTCGCATTGCAGGCACGGCAAACGATGACGGGTTCCTGTATCAACTCATCCGAGCACAGATCGTCCACGGCACGATCGTTGCATTCTGCCGCATCGTTGAGCGTACGGGCGGCACAGCAACGAACTGGACCGGCGACGAGACAATCGGCTGCGCGTTCGCTGTCAGCAACGATTACGGCCAGACGTGGCAATACACGATTGACGATCGCCTTACGCCGACGAACAAGGGCAAGGCTCGCGGCAATATGTGGTCGTTCCAGTCGTACTGGTGCCCTCGCCGCACGATCGGTCAGCCGCTCACCGAAGTTTGGTTGTGTGCTCAGGATTACTTCAACAACCCGGGCAGCGGCGAAGGTGCGAACGTTGAGCCCGATGGCGGCACGTCGTACTGGTTCAGGATGACGCGACCCGATGCAGCGTCGCGATTTGTGCCCGATCAAACCGGCACGCCAAATCAAATCAAGTGGGGCCGATTCAGCAAGGCGGCGGCAACTCTGTTTGCTTGGGAGTCTGGTCGCAGTTACGCGATCGGCGATCGCGTTGCGTCCGTCGGTCGCGGATACGAGCGGAGAACAAACGGCTCAGGCACGACTGCCCCTCTGTCCGATCCGACGAACTGGCGAGATATCGGCCCGAGCGGCAACGGCATTACGAGACCGCCCGCATGGTCAGCGGCGACAAACTACATCGTCGGGGATCTTGTCAGCCGACCGAATGGCAAGGTGTACGCTTGCTTTGTGGCGCATAGCGCGAACGCAACGCCGCCCGAGAGTGACGCGCCCGCGACGATCGGCACTCGATGGCAGAACATTGGCCCGCAGAACTGCCAGCCGCAGGGCGTGGGCATGGTTCTTCGAGACGACGGCAAAATCGCTTTGTTGCAGCACGAGTCGGACATCGGTTACTCATCAATTACCGAAGTTCGATTCCAGCCCGATTCGTACGACGACTTCGAGGTTTCTTACAATCGCGATGGCGTACAAGACTCGGGTGTGTTTACCAACGGCGTACTGACGAGCACTGGCGTTGCCGGTCGCATTCGCGGCACGCAGTTCCAAGGATCGAATTGGGTCGGCATGGCCCCGCACGTCGAAACGAACAAACTCATTCTCGGGCCGGATGCTGTCAACTCGTTTCTTTGCGAATACATCGTCGGTACTTCGGCGACGAATTACGTTCCGCGCATCGCTCGCGTCGCTGGCGGCGTTCGCAATGCTCGATCGGGTATCTCCGGGGCCGTGTCTGGTGTCGATGTCAATCTCGCAAATTGGGGATCGCAAGGTACGCTCACGCTTGTAATTCAAGCGGACAGGCCCGAAGGCGACGCGAGCGGCAACTTCGACATTCTCGGCGAATGGTCGGCCAATCAGCAACTCAACTCGCGCAACGTCACCGGCATCGATCAAGCCGTCATTTCTCGCGACGGCGGGCGGACGTGGGCTTTCTGCGGATTCACTCGCGAGCCGTTCTCCCTTGGATCGAACATTGCAAACGGCTTTATTTACTACCGGCGGCAATCCGACAATCGCATCGTCCGCCAGCGACTCCCCGATGTTCGATCTGCGCGACTTCTCAACGTTTCGTGCGGCGGCGTAAATCGCGCTAACGATGGGCTCGCGGACTCCGCGTTTTCGATTGCTTCGCTCGCTGGCAGGAACGGGATTGCGTTTGCATCGAGCGGCCAGCGAAAGATCGGCGGCAATCTGCAACGATTCAAGATCGCGAACGATTCTGCGTCGGGCTCGGTCGGGCAGTCGGTCGGCGACTTCTCGCCGCCACCGTTTTGGCACGACTCGTCGAATCAGAACTCGCCGCGAGTTATGGCAATATTCTTCGGGCTCACGCAAGGAACTTCGTTGTCTTCGACCGGACTTGTGCGATGCTCATTCGCTTCCAACTCGCTCGTCGGCGCGAACCAATATTCGACCAACTTTGCTTTGACGGCTACGCACGTCCGCGTTCGCTGCTGGGCCGCTCATCGACATGGATTGTCCGAGTCGTGGATTCGATCAGCGACCGGAGGAAACATGGGCGACGCTGCAACGGGCAACTCGCCGTTGTTCCTTCGATCCGAGTCTGGCCCGCCCTACGACAATCGGCCAAGCGGCGCTATCACGGTTCCGACAAGCAATGAGTGGTTCCCGATCACGTTCGCCGATCTGATTCAACGAAACAGCCCGAACACAAACGACGGATGGATGCTCGCGGATAGCACGCTCGCGAATCTCAAGTATCCGCAAGACCTGTATTTCACCGGATGCACTGAGGTTATCGAAGGCCAAGGAGCGTTCCCATATTCATTGCAGCGATCGGCGACGATCGGCGGCACGTTCACCGGCCCCGACGAGATTGCAACCGTGACGGGGCTTGGGCTTACCGGAGCATGGACGACGGCATGGGCAATGGCCGTGTCGCCCGCAGGCTTCGGGTGGGATCAATTCGGCCCGCCTCGTAACGGCGCTGCTCCTGATTGGTGCATCGGTACGCTTTGGGCCGATGCAAACAACTGGATCGAACTCCGCCCCAGCCCGTTTATCACGATGTCGGGCTCGACCGTCACTCGCGAATCGCGTTTCAGCCTTCGCATCCGCGCGAATGGCACGACGATCGACGTAACCGACTTTGCACTCGGAGTTTCGTTCGAGGCAGAGCAGTCAGTACAATTCGCGATGAGTCTTGATCGCGCCGCTGGCGAACTTCGCATCGCTCTGCAATGCGGCGGACAAACCGTTCACACGCGGACGATCGGGGCGGCGACATCCCCAGCGATTACCGGCGCGATGATGACAGCACTCGCCGCCGCGAACTTCAACGAGTTTCGTTGCAGCAACAATGATCGCACGGTTGTTGACGGGATGCAGTACGGCGGCGGGACGTGCCGCATCGGCGATTCGAGCACGATCAATGAACTCGCCGACATCGTGCGGTCTGTTTCATGGACAGGAGAACTCGTTGCCTCCCGTGCGTCCCGCGTGCCGCAAGTGTCGCCGCTCTTGCTCGTTTGATTTCGCCACGAAATCGAATGATCGTCAAACCAATTTCGCCACGAAATCGAAAGGATAACTATGTCCGACGAAGATAATGGCCAGCACAGCGAGGACTTCGTTGACAAGATGGAGAAGGCCGTCGATCGTGTCGAAGAGGCTGCACAAGACTCGTTTATCGACCATGCCGTGCTCATGTTTACATCGACGGATCAAGAAGGCACGACCTACACGCTCTATCGCACGATCGGCAATCAGCACGCACAAATGGGTATGGCTCAGCAATGGCTATCATCTCGTGATGAAGACCTCCGAGTTTACAGGCGCAAGCGCGGAACGCGAGAATCAGAATGAAGCGAGCGACCCGCTTCCGGGCGAAATCGTTTCTTCGATTGATCGTCTGACGATGTTCGTCAAGAAACATCCGCTTGCAAGTCAGATCGGAACTCCCGATTACGAAATCGCGTCGCGTCTTGCGAAGACGATCCAAGAACTTTGCGATAAGCACAACATCGACCATTCCGATCCTCGACTGCAAGCGTAATACGATTGCTCATGGCAAAGGCAGCACGAAGGATCGGACAAGATGTTCTCGCTCAGCGATCGCGGTTGATCCTTCGCGAGCAGGCCGTATCCGATCGAGCAAAGTCGCAGATCGACAAAATCACGAAGCAGTGGGTCCGCGATTTTAATCGCGTTATCAGAACTGCGACCGATCAAACGGAACAAGCAAGACGCGCCGAAGTCTTGTTTATGATCGGGCAGATTACGAAGGCTCAGCGAGACGCGGCTTTGCGGATTGCTTCCCGCGTTCGCCGCGATGCGTTCAGGGTCGAAAGGGCGCGATACTCTGAAATCGTGGGCAGGTCCGTTGCTCGATCTCGCGGCGGCTCTTTGGCCGTGTCGTTTGCTGCGATCCCGCAAAGACAAGTCCGCGCGTTGTTGAGTGCTCGCATCCCCGGATCGCAAACGGTTTGGAACATCGGCGCACAAGCGGAGCGACGCGCAAGGTCTTTGCTTGCAAAGTCGCTCGCAGAATCGGTGCCGCTGCGAGAAATCGTCCCGCAACTGCGGACGATCATTCAATCGACAAGCAACGAAGCCGCTTCGCTCGCAAGAACAACGCTCATGGCCGCGAGCAACGAGGCAGCAATCGAGTCGTATCGCGACTCAGGGCGCGTCGTAGGCTTGCGATGGAATGCGACGTTTGATACGCGAACGTGCCCCGTGTGTGCGTCCAATCACGATCGGGAGTTCCCGATCGATGACGCTCCGGCGATCCCAGCTCATCCCGGTTGTCGGTGCGTGTGGGTTCCAGTTTTCGGCAATGCAAACGTAGATCGTGACGTGCGCCGAGCGTCGCAACGCAATCCCGATGCTGGACCAAGTTCGAGTTTCTCGCAATGGCTTCGCAAAGGTCCGCCCGAGCGAAGGGCCGACTTCTTCCCATCGATTATTAAGCGGGCAGCCTTCGAGTCGCGCGTTGCATCGCTCGACAAATTGGTTCACGCCGACGGCACAAGCACTATCGACGATTCGGATTTGCTTGCTTCGCTTTCGTCTAAGCAACGAGCGAGAGTCGAACGATTGGCGGCAAAGATTCGCGGCGGCTAATATCGCTCATGCCACTTACGCTCCCGCCAGACCCGCTCGCCGATTCGTTTGTTTCAGTTGCCGAAGCAACGATCATCGCTTCGATTCTCTCTTCGATCTCTCATCTTCGCGTAAGCGCTACGGCGTGGAACTCCGCAAACAATGACACGCGAGAGGCGGCACTCAAGTTCGCGGCTGATTCAGTGTCCGCGTTTGCGTTTATCGGCACGCCGAAAGACCCCGACCAGCGACTCGCGTTTCCTCGACTCGGCACGGGACTTACTTGGGCCAACGACAACATCCCCGATGTCGTCAAGCAAGCACAAGTCGCCGAAGCGTGTCGAATGCTCACATCGCCGAGCGAAGCGGAAGCAGCGGCAGCACAAGGCATCCAATCGTTTTCGTTCGGCCAAAAGTCCGCGACGCTTTCGGGGGCATCGGCGGATCAAGTCGGATCGTCAGCGGCATCTCGAATCCTTGCGAACGCTGGATTGCTTTTTGGCGGTCGCGGTGGAATGACAGCAGTACCGAACTTGCGAAGATGATTTCGTGGCGAAATTGATTTGACATCTAAATAGTGCCTACACTATCTCATGCTCGGTCTGCCCGAGCCAGTCTCAAGACTGTCGGCGTGTGATGCGCCATGTTGAGCCGCGAGGCTCGCCTTGAACGACGGCTAGTTCGTTCGCAAAGTAATCGGAGTTTCGGTATGACCCGCCAGAATGGCAATGTTCCCGCGTTTCTGTTCGCTTACGGATCGATGCTTGATCGTATCCGATTTTCGCCCGACGACAATTCGGGCGGCGGCGATGATGAGAGTGTTGATTCGCTCAAGAAGCGACTCAGCGATGTGAACGCCGAGTCGGCTGCACGTCGTCGCGAAATCGCCGATCTCAAGAAGCAAATCGAATCGCTCAAGCAGACATCGGCGAACCCCGAGGAACTCGAAGCGCTCCGCAATCAAGCGAAAGAGGCCGAGGCCCGTCGCCAGCGCGAGCAGAGCGAGATTACGGTACTCAACGAGCAACTCAACAAACTTCGCCAGACGACCGAGAAGACGGTCGCCGAAGCAAAGGCGGAAGCCGAGGCCGCGAAGCGTTCCCGAAACGAGTTGCTAATCCACTCGTTTGTTCGCAATGCGTGGGAGCAAATCACCGCGTTCCCCGTTTCCGACTTCCTCTCTTCGATCGCTGCGTCTCTCGATGTCGATGACAAGGGCAAGATCGTTGTTCGCCCCAATCCCGACGGCAGTGCTCCGCAAGACCCCGACAGGCCGACCGCCGATCTCACGTCGCAGCGACTTGTCGAAACGTTCATTGCCAGTCGCCCGTACCTGCAAACTGTCAAGCCTTCGCAGGGATCGGGCTCGGGATCGGCGCGTGACGCAAGCAAGATGAAGGCGGAAGAACTCGACCGCCTCGATGACAAGCAGTTTGGCGCAGCGCTTGGCATCAAGCACCGCGCGTTCAACAAGTAATCGCCCGGCTTTCGCGTGAACGTCGGGTAACGCAAGAACACCGCAGCAGGAGTATCAGCAATGCCGAACAGTTTTACCCCGTTCAACCCGACGACTTGGAGCCGCATCATGGTCGCGATTCTTCGCGAGAAGTGCGTGATGCCGGGGCTCATCAACCGGGACTTTGAGCCCGACTTCGCCAATCCCGGCGATACTGTCAACACGCGAAAGCCCGGCAAGTTCGTCAGCAATCCGCTTACGATGGGCAATGACATCGTGCGTCAGGATGCAACGGCGACGAACATCCCGATCGTCCTCAACAACCACGAGCACGTTGCCTTCGATGTGTTCGATGTTGAGCAGTCCAAGTCCATCAACCAACTCATCGAACTCTACATGGACCCCGCGATGCTCGCGATCGCCAAGGCCGTGGACACTTCGATCCTCGCCCGCTACGTTGACTTTACCGCTCTTGCGTCTTCGGCTTCTGCCGGTGGACTCAAGACGGCGATCAACAACGCGCGGACGCGGCTCAACAAGAACCTCGTGCCGGAAGACAATCGCTACCTCGTGCTGTCCGACGACGACGAGGGTGCGCTGGCTGGCATCGCGCAGTTCGAGCGATCGAACGAGACTCCGACCGCTGGTGTGACCGGCGGCGCGATTACTCGTATCAAGGGCTTCCAGCAAACCCGTTCGTCGAATGTTGCGAGCGTCGGCTCGCCCGCCCAGCGCCGCAACATGGCATTGCACCGCAACGCGATTACGCTCGCAGTTCGTCCGCTCCCGGTGACGAACGCGAACGGCGTGACGCAGATCGTTCGCAATGAGCCGGATGCTGGCTTGAGCATCCGGTTTACGACCGGCTACGACATCAACAAACTCCGCAACACCGCTGTCGTGGACACGGTTTGGGGTGTCAAGACGCTCGACGCGGCCCTCGCGTTCGTCCTGCCCTCGACCATCCTCGCGGCGTAATCCGAAGTCTGACGCGGATTCGTCCGCGATCGGCGGGTCCGAGCCCCGGGCATTGTGCCCGGGGCTCGTTGTTTTTGGGGATAGCATTACACCATGAACGATCCCGGCATACGGCTTCTCTCGCCAGACAATCGCAGGGTAACTTGCCCGATTGCTTCACTTGATCGACTCAAGTCCGAAGGATGGCGAGTTGATCCGTTCCCCGATCGTCGAAGCGAGCACTTATCGACGTTGCTTGCGATGAATCGAGGCGGCAGCGCGCTTTGCGTTGCAAATGGCCCGTCTGCGTCTGATCTATGCCCGGACTTTGTTTCGGTATGGGTCAGGCGAAACGACCCGCTTATCATCACCTGCAACGCAGCATGGAAGTGCGACTCGATCAAGTTGGTTCGCAACGTGCATTACCACGTCGTACTCGATGAACCTTTTTGGCAGCAATTTCGTGACGAAATCAAAGGCTACGTTCGCTCAAAGAATGCCGTGCTTTGCCTTGCCTTTGATCCTGAGCATGAAGATATCGACTACATGCCCGCTGCCGTTGCGATGCACGCGACAGCAGACGCCAATCCCCCATATACGCCCGGCATCGGCTTCCACGGCGAGTCGTCGGGATGCTTCGGCGCGCAAATGGCGATGTGGGCTGGCGTAGATTCGATTGCGTTGCTCGGGCACGACCTGACGACTATCGGCGGTCGGACGCACGCATGGGGCGTGCGGTATCAAGACGAGAAGCACCGCAACTACCCGCAAGGCCAAATGATGCTCGCGGGGTATTCTCACGCTTACAAGCAGGCGCGCGAACTCGGGATCGATATGTTGAACTTGTCGATTGATTCCAAAGTGCCCGACATTCGCAAGGGCGACCCCTATGATCTCTTGAACGAGATGCCGTTGCGATCGATCACAAAGACCCGCACAAGGAGAAAGTAAGCATGACCGCATCGCAGAATGACAAGCGTTTCAAATTGCCGACCGCCCCGAGCAGGATCGCGTCGCCGCCCAAGATTCCTCGCCCGGCGAACAAGCCGAGGCGAGAAGCGATCGCCGAACCGACCGCGAACGATCAAACGATTTCGCCACGAAATCAAAGCGAGTTCAAGGTTGAACCGTTCGACTCTATTTCCAACGGCCAGCCTTTCGTACGAATGCTCAGCCCGTGCGGCACTCGCGTTGCGCCGATTGCGATCAGTTACAACGTCGGCCCGGGAGTCGGAGTTGACGGATTCGCACAGAACTATCTCGACGGCTGGCGATTTATCGAGGGTGAGCCCGTTTTGCCCCGCACTTCCGGCGATCCCGACAAGCCCGAGGCCGAGCCCGTTATTGTCGGCGGGCAACGTCGATACATCGCGAGGATGTCGCCGTCCGCGTCGAACACAATCGAAGTTCTCAACATCTGGTTGACGATGATCGCCCAAGATGTCCGCAAGTACGGCGATCGTGATGATCTCGACTTGAACGCGGCTAACGTTGTTTCGATGAAACTGCAAGCAATCCGAGAGCGTCGCGGCGCTACCGGCGTGAGGTAACACATGTCCTTCCCCGGATCATCGCAATCGTCAGTTACTTGGGAGCGGTTTTCGCTAACCGCCACCGATGCTTACGGCGATCGCGTTCAAACGAACGCGCCGGGGTTTCCTGCTTCGGTACTTTGTTCGATCGATAGCCAGTCGGCATCGTTTCGAGATGAGAACGGCATTAAGTCAGTTGCAACGAGGCTGATTAGCGAATCGTTTTTGACGGGAGCCGTTGGCGATTTTGTAACGATCGCCAACGGCGGCACAGATAAGCGATTCATGGTTCGATCAGCAGAAGTGTATTACGCGATCTCTGGTCGCGCCGATCACGCAACGTATCTCGTGACTGCCGTTGGATAACGCTACGATAATGCGTGGCAAACAACGATCCATCCCAACGCATCGCTCAAGCCGTTGCTCGCATTGAACGCGGCATCTACGCCGCAGTCGAAGAAGCGTGCATCGCGTGCGCATCGACTGCGAAGCAGAACATTCTTGGTAATGGTGCTATCGACACGGGACTCCTGCGAGCGTCTATCGACTATTCGATTCGCCGAACTTCGCAAGGCATCGAAGGGACCGTCTTTGCATCTTCGCGTCATGCCCCGTGGGTAGAGTTCGGTCGTCGTGGACTGATTGTTTCTCCGCCCGGCGTAAACGCTTCGCCGCTCGCGGCAACTGCGGCATGGCCCAACGTCGGCGCTATCGAGTCGTGGGTCCGTCGCAAGTATCGCGACTTTGCGCCGAGCGGAAGAACGCGGTCGGGGCGAGCACGTAAGCCGACTCGCGACGATGTTCGATCTGTCGCGTTTCTTGTTTCTCGCAAGATCGCCAACTTCGGTATTGCCCCTCGACCGTTTCTTGTTCCCGCGTTCCGATCGACTACGCCTATCTTTGTTACTCGCGTCAAAGAACTTGCTCGAACGGGAGGATTGTGATGGCCGACATCGTTGCCAATGTCAGGATGTGGGTAGTCGCAATCCTCAAGGGCGATTCGCAAGTGCGAGCGAATTTTGGATCGCCGGTCGTGTTTTCTGGCGGACTGCAATCCGCTCCCGTTGGACAAGGCGTGTTTATTGACCCGGGCTCGACCGCCAATCCCGAAGACGAGTTTTCGTCTCGCGTTCAGTTGACGCTTCGTTGCATCAAGTCCGGCACTCGGGACGACGCACACAAATCGCACTATTCGGTCGTCGGCGCAATGGATCGATCGAAGTCAAAGAACTGGGCGGTAACAAATCCCGCCGTTCGATTCGTACGAGTTTCGACCGCGGCAGGCGTTGACTCGATATCGCCGACGAACAACCTTTGGGAATCGATCATCCGACTCGACGTTGTGATTGTTGACGTTTGATTGCCTACTGTTAGAACCACAGGCCCGCGCAGACGCGAACTTGACCGAAAGGGCACAAATGGCAGTCAACACGATTACGTCAGTCAAGACTCCGAGCGCGATTCTTCTCGGCCTCGGTATCCTCGGCATTCGAGCACTCCCGCTGGGCAGCCCGCCCGCTGCGTTCGCCGACATCGGATACATCAAGGGTTGCGGCATTTCGTACAACCGCGAACTCCGCAATTTCGAGTCGGGCGGCGTGCTCATCAAGCAACTTGTTTTCCGCGATACGTTTTCCATGAACGTAACGGCGGCGGAAGTTAACATCGCGACACTCAACAGGCTGATCCCGAGCACGCTCAGCAACGCCACTCCCGGCACGAACAACCGCATCACGTTCGGCGGCGGTCGCGTTATCACCGAGTACAACGTACTCTTTGAGCACACGCGATCCGACGGCAAGATCATCCAAATCGAAGTCTTCAAGTCGATCGTCGGCGGCGAAGTGACGCTGAACTTTGCCGAAGAAGAGTTCATTACCTACCCCGTCAACTTCACGGCTCAGGCCGACGAAAGCAAGACGGTCGGCCAGCAGTACGCACGAATCACGCTTGTCGATTGATTTCGTGTCGAAATCGACTCGGCAAGAATGTCCCCACTCGCCCCGTATCGAGTCATGCCGATACGGGGCTTTCACGGAGCCAGACAATGCCCGCGATGCTCATCAATCGAAACGACCCGGCGCAGGCTGCCAAACTCAAAGAACTCGCCGACAAGATTGCCGCTGGCAACGTCAGCGAACTTGGGCGAGAGATTACCTTGGCGCAAGTGCTTTGTCTCGATACGCCGATCCCGCTTGAAATCGCCGGAAGGCAACTCCGAGTGCGGCCTGTCACTGTCGGGCAATACGTCAGGCTCAAGCCGATTCTTGACCGGCACGAGCAAGAGTCGAAAGCCGCCATCGATTCGGGGCAGGATCGTTTCTTGCTTTCGATTCGCCAACTCTGCGATATTCTCGCAGTGCTCATCAGCACGCACACCGATTCCGTTACGTCAGAGGAAATCCAAGAGGCCATGCCGCTTTGCAACTTCGCCGCGATCCAAGCGGTCGTTGAGGACGCGATTAACCCTACTCACGCCCAGCCCGTTCAGTAAAGAGCAAGCGAACGGACTGGGCGCAAATCGCGTACGTTGCAAATCAAGTGCTGCGTCTTGCTCGCACGCCGAGCGAACTCGCGGAACTGCCGATGAGATGGCTCATCATCATGGCGGATCAGCACGCCGACTTTCACAGGCCATCCCGCAAGTCAGCGCGATCGTTCGGGGCAGAACAACTCACAGAATCCGAAGCGTCGGCAGCACTCGAATCAATGGCTCGCTCCCCGGGCGCAGTCGATCTCCGATCGATGTCGCTCGAAGATCAAGACAAATTCTTGGGTCATGCGACGTTGTGACGTAAGATACAAGACCCCGCCGATTTCGCCACGAAATCGGGAGCATCATCGTGTCGCAAATCGGATCAATCAATGTCAGGTTTACCGCCGACACGCGGCAGGCGGTCGTCAGCAGCGAAGGATTGCGAAAGACCGTCCGTGAAACAACGGACAGGGTGACGCGCGATGTTTCGAGCGTCGATACGACGGCTAAGTCCGCATTTGCTTCTGTTGCGAACTCGCTTCGTGCAGCATCACAGGCGTTCCAGTCTGTCGCGCAGAACGCTACCGCATCGACGAATCAAATCTCGAACGCGGTCAGACAGTTGCAGCAAGACGCTGGCAAGGCTGAGGCCGCCGCTTCTCGCATTGCAAACGCATCGCGTCCGCGAAATCCCAGCACCGGGCGATTTAATGTTCTCTTTGAGGACATCGAGGACAGAGGCGGTCGCCCCGTCAATCGTCGCACTGGTCGATTTCTGAGTCGCGAAGATGCTTTGTCAATCGACGACTTTGGTTCGACTCGCGGCGGCGCTATTTCTTCGCAACTCGGAGTCGCCGGATCGTCGCTGAGTCGCCGCGACTTGTTTCTTATCCAGCAAGCCGAGCAAGGCGCGCTTGGCGGACGATCATTGCGTGACGCTGCCGGATCGTCTGGCAACGCATCGACGATCCAGCAAACAACTCGCGCCGTGCGAGAGCAGAGCGAAGCCATCGGCGTTCTTGGACAATCGGCGACGGCGCAAGGCACCCGACTGTCCGCATTCTTTCGATTGTTCGGCATTGGCGGAGCGGTGCTCGGCGTTGCCGCGATCGGCGTTAGAACGCTCACGCGACAACTCGCAGAGGCTCGCGCAGTTTATGGTCAGTCGTTCACAGAAACAAATCGGCTTGCGGCATCGTTCCGATCGCTTGGCGAGTCGCTCGGTGTTGCCGGCTCGCGTCGCGGAACGGGGCTCAACTCGGCACTTGAGGGCCTCGCGGGTTCGCTCAATGCAATTGTTGATCCTGCTGCCAAAGCGTTTGACGCAATCACTCGCGGAGCGAACTCGGCTATTCGTGCCGTTACCGGCACCAGCACAAGCCTTGGCGACATTTTCAATGCGGTAACAACCGGAGCGGCGATTGCATTTAATCCCCGAATCTTGTTTCAGCAATCGTCAGAAGGGCGGCTCGGTGATTCTGATTTCACTGGCGCTGCCCGCGAAGCGGAACTGAATTCAATCGACGCATTCAATCGTGCTCGCGTCGAAGGCTTTGAGGAACTCGAACGCAAGATACGCGACGCTCGCCGCAAAGGCAACGAAGACGAAGCGGCGTTGCTTGAACTTACGATCAAGCGACGAGAAGAACTCGCGAAGATCGCACAGCAAATCTCCGAAGGGCAACTCGACCCCAACTCATCTGCCGCGTCCAGTCGCCGTCAGTCTGCTATCGACGACTTCAATCGGGGCGTTGCCGATATCGAACGCAACCGCGCCGAACGGGAGCAGGCTGCCCGCACGCAAATCCAAATTCAGGGATTGCTTGAGCGTGCGGCGAACGAGCGTCGGTATGATGACGAAACAGCCGCAGCGAGACTTGAGGCCGAGGCTCGGCTCATTCAAGAAATCGCCGACGCAAACAAGGAGAAAGACCGTGAAATTCGAGCAGCCAAACTCGCAACCATCCAAGCCAACTACGCCGCAGAGATCGAAGCGATCGAAGACGCGAAGGACGCAAAACTCAAGGCCGACGCAGAAGCGTCCGAAGAACGCAAAAAGCAAATCGACGAAGAGAACCGCAAGCGTCGCGAAGAAGACCGACGCTTCGCCGCGTCAATCGCATCCGACAGAATCGCCGCATTGCGAGCCGGTGGCGAAGGATCGAGTTCCGCAGCGCAGCGAGCCGAAATCGAACAATCAAGGATCGAGCGACTCGCTCAAATCGAAGAACAGCGAGGCAAGCGAAGCGAAGAGCAAATCAATGCCGCAATCGCAGCAGCGAACGACCGATTTCGTAGCGAAATCGAAGGCGTGCAACGCGCCGAGTTCGAGGCATCGGAAGCGGGCAAAGCCGAAAAGCGTCGCAACGAAGAAGCCAAGCAAGACCGCGAGCGAATCGCCGAAGTCGATCGTCTCGCCGGAGAAGCCGCTCGCGCTGCTGCTCAAGGCAATCTCGAACTTGAAAGGCGACTGCGCCGCGATATTCTCGACACGCTCAATCAAATCAACAACGCTAAAGAGCGATCGGTCAGGCTCGACCAGATCCAAGCACGCGAAGTCCGCGACATCGCAACGACGGCCCGCGAAAACGTCCGCGACGCAATCGCGGTAACTCGCGATCCGCTTGCTGGCGTATCCGCCACTCGCGTTGCGTTGTCTGACATCCTCGGTGTTCGATCCGCAGCAACGGCAAGGCAACCGGCGCGTGCTGCGTTTCAGGGTGCTGCCGGTAATCAAGCATTCGATCAACTCGGACAGACGACGCAAGAACTCTTGACCGCCGAACGTCGCTTGCTTGTGCAGGCTCGCCGTCGCGCGCGTTCGCAAGAAGAACGAATCCGTATCGACGAAGAAATCGGAGAACTCAACTCCCGCGAGCGAATCATCGCCGAAGAGTACAACGCCGAGCGGCAGCGCCGTGTCGCCGCAGAGCGAGAGGCGCGACAGAAGCAAGAACGCGAAACGCGGGCGAATGCTCGCGTCGGCGAAGCGGGATCGTTGCGTGCAGCCGAAGAACGCCAGCGGCGACTCGGTAACACTGGCGCTGCGGACAGGATCGGCCAGCGTGCTCGCACGATCGAGGAACAGATTGCGATTGCCAACACTCGATCTCCCGCCGGATCGCGGATCATCCGTGGATCGTCCGGGGGACTTATTAGCACGAAGCCGCTGGACTTGCCGGAGTCGGGCGCAGGAACGCAACCCGGGCGATCGTCGCCAGCCGTGGCGATCGATACGGCGGCCTCGTCGCTGTCGTCCGCTTCCGATCGTCTTGCAAACGCCAACGCGAATTTGGCCGAGACGGTACAATCGACATTCACGAAAGTTGCCGACAAACTCAGCGAAGTCGCCAGTCGCGTTGAGAACATCGACCAGCGACTCAAGCGAGCAAACATCGACGGGCTTACGAACACGATCGAAGGACGATAAACAATGAACGGCATCTACAAGTTCGTTCGTCGATCAGGCGGAACGGGCACAGTCATTTCGACGACTTACCTTTCACGAGATATGTCGCTCGGGTCGCCCGCGTACGTCAACGTCCGTACAAGTTCGCGAGCAATCACCGACGGCGTGCTCGACGGGGTAGAAGTTGATTCGTTCTACTTCGGCAACGCCCCGCTGACATCGCATCAGTCACAAAGCGTCAGGCGCGATATTCAATCGCGAGTCGCACTCATCAAACAAGAACTCATCGTGCGCGACTTTACGCTTGTGCAAATGCCTCGCGGTCGTGCTAAGTTGCTCAACATCCACGACAACTTCGGCGACGTTGTTTCCGAAACGCCGAGCGGCGACGTTGTGATTTTGGCTAACTGCACATGCCGAGAAGTTTCGGTCGAAGATGACGAAGGCATACATGGGGCTCGATTCGCGATCCGATTCTTCAAAGTGTCGCCCGCGAACGCTCCTTGATTTCGCCACGAAATCGATTGCTATACTTGCTTGCGGGATAGCGCAGTCTGGTAGCGCGCTGGGCTCATAACCCGGAGGTCGCGGGTTCAAATCCCGCTCCCGCTATTCGAGAGGACAACTCAATGTCAGTTATCGAACTGAACTCTCCCGATTGGATCGTCGAAAATCTGATCCAAGAAATGAGCCGAGCAACGGTTTGCCGATTCCGCCCGAGCGGATCGCTCGCGGACGATACAAGGCTTGCTGCTCGAACCAAAGTGCAATTTACTCGCGACGGGGTGAAGTTGTTTGCTGGCGTAACTCTGCCCGCAGAGATCACGATCGCGGCGAGCGGCGACGATGTTGTTTACACCGCCGCCGACGTGCTTGAGTATCTTGGCAACAACCCGTGCGACGAGATTAACTCGCGGTACAACCGATCGCTCGCGGACTCGTCGATCGCCGACGATCCGACCGAAGAAACGATCGAGACGATTCTCGACACGGAATTCGGATCGCTCGTCGGCCCGGGACTGCTCATCGGCAACATCGATTACTCGGACCTGCCCGCGAGCGTGCGCGAGTACATTCCTCGCGACATCGAAACGACGGGCAAGACTTGGATCGGGCTGATTGATTCCGTCTTGCGAGACATCGCCGTTGTTGCGTACTGGTACGACCCGAGCACGATTCCAGACGGAGACGTAATCGGCGGCACGCTTCGACTCTTCGACATTTCGGGGCGAAATCGATCGCCCGCTCCCGTGCCGACGAACGCGATTCTTCCGACTCGCGGCGAAAACATCGCGGGATCGCCCGAGCCGAACGTAATCGATTGCAGGATCACGGTCGATGTTTCGCAGACTTACGACAAACTGACATTCAAGGGATGGGGCGATCTTCGCGAGCGACGCGAGAAGGCAACTTCCGCTTGGTCAAGCAATCCGCTAAACAATGGCTACTTCACAACGTCAAACGGATTTTCGACCGACGCTCAACCGATGCGACTCAATCCGGCAGACCCGAATCACGCTCGTCCGCAGTTCTTTAGAGCGGACGGCGCTGGCGGAAGTTTCTGGGATGCGATGCCTTCGCTTACCGTTGTTCCGTGGTTCCCGACCAGCCGCAAGGGCGATTCGCAATGGGTGTGCCGACGGTATCAAGTGCAGTACCCGATCGTCGATGTCAAAATCGTTCGAGAAGGTTCGGGCACGCTTGCAGACCCGTATTTGTATCGCAGACTTGAGCAGTCGATGTTTATCGAAGTGCCTCGATACATCTGGCGAGCAGGGCCGATTACTTGGCGAACCGAAGACGGCTCGGCGCTAATCATCGGTCTGTTCGCTGGCGGCACGAAGATTACATCGTTTTCTAACGGCTTTGTATCCGATTGGGGGCGAGTTGTTCTCGACCCGGCTTTGTATCCCGCATGGCTCGTGGATTCGCCAGAAGAAGGTCCGTTGTTCAATATCGGCACACCTTCGAGCGTCGAAAATACAACTATTGGCAATATCGAACGCGGATACTTTTTGACGCAAGAGCCGATGGTTGCGCGAACGACTTATCTTTGGACGGGCCAAGTTTTCAGGATCGGGCAAGGAATCGACTTGTACGGCAACATGGTTGCTCCGGCCAACAACTCGCCGGTGTATTGCTATTGGAACATCGGCTTGCATGTTTGGCTGACGTACACCGGCAAACAGCCGTTCGAGGTTGTCGTAGAAAATCCGTCGCTCGGACTCAACAAGCATCTTGTGATGATCGATGCTCGGTTCTTCAAGTACACCGACATCGACAACGTTGTTCTTCGAGACGACACGGCGAGCATGAGCGCGTATGCCAATGAGTTGTTCAACATGATTTCTCGCGAGCGTGTCTACGGCGGGCTGACCGTTTTCGCGACTGCTGCGACCGTCAACACGCAATGGCCGATGGGCGGGTTTGTTCGCTTGTGCAACTGGTCAAGCGGTCCCGACACTTGGACCCCGACAGTCGAATCCGGCACTCGCCCCGCGTGGAATCTTCGCGCGAGGATTCAGCGCCGCGACCTGACACCCCTCGCGCGATATCAAGAGTCTGTCACGATTGATTTCGACAGGCCGATTACGTTCACGCAACTCGATACGCTCGTGAGATGGCGCACATGGTTTGCTGGCGTAGACGTTGCCGGAGTCGTGCAAGACCCCGACTTGCAACGCGGAGTGATTGGACCATTCGGCGGGGGCAGCGGGTCTGGCGGGGGCGGTTCGCGTCCCCCGGGAAGAACAGCGGGCGGCGGTTCATTTGCTCCTGTCGGATCGGGCGGATACAGCGGCGGACCTGACGCGCCGGGCGGCACGGTTGGCGTTGATTGCTGCACGATCGATAAGAACGATCCCGATCCGAATGCGTCGGGTAGCGGGATTTGATTTCGTGGCGAAATTATTGAATGAACGATAACGCTTCGAGATCGATATTTCGCTGCGCTTGTTTTAGCCTTTCCGCTTCGCCATCATGTATCCAAAAAGGGATACATCCCGATCATCCTCAAACACGATCACAAGCACTCACCATCGCAAGAGAATTTGCATGATCCCGAGAACGATGAATCTCGTTTGGCTCAATCCGCCTGTCCCTGTCGTTTTCGTTCGATTGCTGCTGCGGTTCGCCGACTATCACCCGGACTGGAAGATTTGCGTTTGGCACAGCGGCAACACGCCCGCGCTGCTCAACGGCGATCTCGTTTCGCGCATTCGCGGCAACTCGTTCAAGTCAGATATCGTCCGCTACGAAATCATGGCTCGATACGGCGGATGGTACATGGATTGGGACATGGTTTGGGTCGACTCGATCGATAATTGGTTCGACTGCGACAACGCCGACAACGTTTTCACGAACGATGCAAAGTGGTGCCACGGACTCAACAATTGCTTCTATGGTGTGTCGCCGACGAATCCGATTGCTTGGGCGCTTGTTAACAGGCTTGCCGAGTCGATTCGCAAGCACGCCGACCCGCTCGACGGCGGGCAGGCCGAGCAAAGCGGAGTCAAGTATTTCTCGCGCGTCGTTCGATCGTTCCCCGAGCGTGCGGTGATTACGCCCGCTCAACTTGTCAACGGGTACACGCCAGACTACTGGCGAAACATCAAGTCCCTTGTCAAGACGAAAATTCCAGCACTCGCAATGCACTTCTTCAACTCGTGCCAGACAACGCCGACGATCGAGCAAGCGATTGGATCGGGCGACATATGGGCACCCGATTACACGCAAGAGATTATCGATTCGTTGCCGCCGAACGTAATCGATCACGGGCTTCGAGAAGTGCTGCCTTCGATTTCGTGGCGAAATTGATCGCATTTCGATAAGCGTCGCAAGCGATATATTGTCGCGTGCATCCCGTCGAAGTTATCAGCGTCAACGCCGAAGATAGGCTCATCGCCGTGCGATGTCCGATGCTGCTGCGCGCGTTTGATAATGCCGGTCTGCCGTGCCCAGCAATCGACGGCGACCCCGGATCGATTGTGATGCACTGGTCTTCGATCGTGCTCGCACGCAAGATGGGATTTGCGGTTCCCGTTCCTGACGAAGCCAAGTCGTACGTTGACCAGTTCATGCTTTCGATTTCGCCACGAAATCGACTGACCCCGAAAGACAGCACGTTTTCCGATTTGCTCGCGTCGATGTTTGCTGACGATTGCAAGCCGATGCCTCATCAGGTCGTCGCCGTCGCTGCTGCCGTTCGTCGATGCTGGTTTGGTCGATGGGGCATGATCCTTGCAGACGAAGCCGGACTCGGAAAGACCTGCTGCTCGCTCGGCTTGTTTGCATGGATGCGAAGTCGCGGGCATATCACAAGCCGTACTCCCGCCGTCGTGTTTGCTCCTGCGTCTGTCGCTTCGCAATGGAAAGACGAATCGCTCAAGTTCCTGAAAGATAAGCCGGTCGTATCCCTCGTGCAGGGAACCGGCGCACGCAAAGTAGACGCTTTGCAAGACGCAGAAGCCGACTTGTTTATCCTCACATGGGAATTGCTCACGCTCGACCGATATCGACCCGGAGTGTCTGCGTTGCTCTCGCGAGCGTCGCTTGTCGTTGGCGACGAGTCGGGCCGCATCAAATCTACAGCATCGAAAACACACAAGTCGTTTGTCGAACTTGCATCCCGCGTGCCTGCCAAGTTGCTGCTCAACGCAACGCCGATGGAAGTCGATGCCGCCGATCTCTGGTCGCAAATGAGGCCGCTGGATCATCGATGTCTCGGCGCTCGATCGTTGTTTGCAGATCGATACCTCGTGACGATACCTACTCGCTTTGGCGAGAAGATTGTCGGCCATAAGCATCTCGGCGAGTTTCGATTGCGTGTCTCATCTACGACACTTCGCAGGACTCGCGAAGAGTGCGGAATATCGATTCCTGTCGATGCGATCGTCCGCCGCGTTGAGTTGTGTCCGAAACAACGCAAGGCGTACGATGCGGCAGTTGATTCGCTTCTGGGCGACTCAAAGACGGGAGCCGTCGCCGCGACAAAGATCGCTGCCGTGCAGCGCGCATTGTGGTCCGCGATCGAATCAGACCCGTGCTCGCCTTCGGCCAAGTTCGACGCTTTACTCGACCTCATCAAGGGCGAACTCAAAGGCGAGCGGATCGTTGCATTTACTCGGCTCGCCACGATTGCGCGCGATTGTCATGCTCGACTCAATCGCGCCGGCGTTCGTGCGCGGCTTATAACAGGCGATCAGTCGATGTCAGAGCGATCCCGCATTCGTCGCGCTTTCGAGCACGAGTCATCTGCCGGATCAGTTATCGTCGGTACAGAAGCCGCCGAACGCGGCATGAACTTGCAAACAGCGTCGATCGTTGTGCATCTCGATTTGCCTTGGACGTATGCTCGACTTCGCCAGCGTGTCGGTCGCGTTAGTCGCATCGGTCAAAAGGCATCTTCTTGCTTGTCCGTTTCGCTCGCGGGAACTTTGCAGGGCCGTAAGTCGCTCGACGATTGGATGATCGGGCTTGTCAAGCGTCGCCAAGCCGATTCGCTGTCTGCCGTAGGTGATGACTCCGGCGACGAACTCGGGGCCATCGACGTAGACGCTTTGCGATCGTTCCTGCGGTCGCCTTGATTTCGCCACGAAATCGACCGACGCACGATAAGCACGCGAGCCCGATATATCGGGGCATGAGCGATCAAATCTTCATTCCTGAAACTTCGGATGCTTTGTCCGGCCTTACGCTGACGGTCAACAAGAAGTCGGTCGTCGCGCTTGTGATATCAGTCGAATCAATGCAAGCGGCGATCAAGAGCGGCAAGCCGATTGTTTGCTTGATCGGCCACAAGCGGCCCGGACGCATGACGATTCAAGCGCCGCGCGAAAGTGTGTCCATCGAGCGATCCGACGATCGCAAGTCAAAGGCAAAGTAAATCGAGAACTCGTATGCCAATGAAAGTCGTACCGTTCGACTCGCCCGATGTCACAGCCCCTATTCAAGAGTCGCAACTCGCGATCGAGCGTCGCGCACGCAAGTGGGCGAAGAACTCGACGCTGATTGTGATTGACGCACGGCATATGGCGTACCGCGCTTGGTACACCCGCGACCTGACGAACTCAACTGGCGAGTCAACGTCCGCGATCCACGGCATCATTACGATGTGCTCCGGCATCTGTCGCGATGCTGACACGACCCGCATCGTGCTCGCGTGGGACGGGCGGCTGGACGCGAAGCGCGCGATGCACGCGGGGTACAAAGTCAGGCATCTTCGCGACAAAACCCCTGAGGATCAAGCGGAGTCGGAGCGACGCGAAAACGCAATCCGCCGCGCCGAAGCAATGACTGGATTGCTCGGGCTGCCATCGATCAGGCCAGACCTTTGCGAAGCCGACGACATCGAAGGATTTATCGCACACGGCGCATCGTCTGGCTTGCTCATGCAGCTCAACGGCATCGAGCGGGCCGTCGTTGTAACGGATGACAAAGACGTTCTTCAACTGCTGTCGCCGCGCGTCCATGTTTGGAGGCCGGTCAAACAGGAACTTGTTGATCTGCCCAAGTTTCAACAGTCGATGGGGTTTCCGCCGTCGAACTATGCGCATTACAAAGCGCTCTGCGGCGAGTCTGCGAGCGGCGATAACATCCCGGGCGTTCCCGGTGTCGGCGACAAGACCGCCGCAACGCAAGTCGCGATGTATCAAACTATCGACAAGATCATCGCCGAAGCGAAGCACGCGGTTGCATCCGGCAAGTCTCGCGCGATGGAGCGGAAGATCGTCGCTCACGAGCAAGACGCACGATTGAGTCTGCTGCTCAGCACGCTTTACAAGTCGCCGTCTGATTACGCTGCCGCGTATCGCATCCGCGACAATCAGTGGCCGACAAAGACTTGGGGTATGATCGATACCGCTATTTGCGCGGCGTGCATTCATCGCAAGGCTCGTCCCGGAACGATTGAAGAACTTCGCGAGCAACTGGACTTTGGCGACACAACGATTGCGATGCTGGAGCATTGCGGCGTGTCGATTTCGTAGCGAAATTGGAAAGGCAACATGAACATCCCGACAGGACGAGCGGGCACGAAAGTACCGATTGCGCATCTTCATCTGCACACCGACCATTCGTTTCTTGACGGCGTAGGCACGTCTGCCGAGTACGCCGAACTTGCGAAAGCGGCTGGCCACACTCACATTGCGATTACCGATCACGGCGGACTGCACGGACTTCCCGAGCATCGTCGCGCGTGTCAGTCGCTCGGCATCAAACCCGTTTACGGCTGCGAGTTGTACGTTGCCGATCGACTCGAACCGTCTGAGGATGGCGATGTTGCTGGCGGGCACGATCACAAGGCAGACAAGGACTACCACCTTGTTGCGCTTTGCCAATCGCAATCGGGCTGGTCGAACCTGCTCGCGATCAACCATCACTCGGTCAAGCAAGGATTCTATCGCAAGCCGAGGACGACTCACGATTTCGTGTTGAACAATAGCGACGGACTGATTGTTACGACGGCCTGCATCGCGTCGAAGTTTGGTCGGCTCGCTATCGCCGGACGAACGAAAGAACTCCGCGAACTCATGGCGACGTTCCGCGATGCTATGCCGGGCCGATTCTTCTGCGAGTTGCATTTGTCGGACCTCGACTTGCAAGCCAAGGCAAACTCGCATCTTATCCCGATCGCCAAAGAACTTGGTGTGCCGATCGTGTGGGCGTGTGATGTGCATTACGCTTGCTCCGGCGACTGCAAGCGTCAAGATGAAATGATCGCTGTCGCTCGAAGAACTCCGGTCGATGATCCGCAGGCGTTCAAGTTGTCGGTTCGTTCGTTGTATTACATGAACGCCAAAGAGGCGGTTGACCATGCGACCTCGATTGGTTGCCCGCTGTCTCGAAGCGAACTCGTCGCCGCCATTGCGCGATCAAGCGAAATCGCTTCGACTTGCAGCGCCGACATTTATCCGTCTGGCGAACTCAAGCCGCCGCGATTTGCAATGCCCGACGGTCGCGTTGTCGCTGACACCGATGCGACGCTTGCTCGTGTTGCACGTCTTGGGCTCGATCGCAAACTCGCTCAGTATCCCGAACTTGATCGCGACACTTACACCGCGAGGCTTGAGCACGAGTTGTCGATTATCAACAAGTGCAAGATGTCTGCGTTCTTCCTTGTGACGCTCGACATTGTGCGCGAGTGCCGTCGTCGCGGCGTTCTTGTGTGGACTCGCGGATCTGGATGCGCTTCGCTTGTCGCTGCTGTCGTTGGCATTACGCCGATCGACCCTATTCGATTCGGACTGCTTTTCGAGCGATTTGTTGATCCGTCCCGCCCGGGAGCACCCGACTTCGATCTTGACATTGCCGCCGACCGGCGCGACGAAATCGCGGCGTGGTTCTGTCAGAAGTACGGCGGGCCAAACGGCGATTGCGTTGCTCGAATCGGGGCGCTATCTACGTTCGGCATTAAGTCTGCGTTGCGGGATGTTTTGTTCGCTCGATCTGCCAATCCGAAACTTGCACACGAACTGTCGCGCATCTCCGATGATCTGCCGGATGAAGTCGTCGCCAAAGTCGAATCGATGACGATCGCGAATCGCGACGATGTTATCGAAGATGCAATGCAGGCTATCCGATCGGTTGCCCCCGAGCGATTTCGTGGCGAAATTGATTCCAACGACGATTCCATTCGTGCGGCACTTTCGTTCGTTGGTCGCGTTCGCGGCAAGGCGACTCACGCTGCCGGGTTCGTTGCTTCTCCCGATCCTTTGCAAAATCACATCCCGGTCGATCGTGGCATCGGCGGTCGGTCTGCCGAAGTTGTAACCGCATGGATCGAAGGGCAAGCCGCACAGCACATCTCGCCGACCGGGCTTATGAAAGTCGATTTGCTCGGACTCGAAACTGTCGCCGTTGTCGGCGCATTGTTGCCGAACGGGATCGACTGCTGGGGTATTGATTACGAAAACCCCGTTGTGCTCAAGGAACTTTCGTCGGGCGACGGCCACGGCATTCACCAACTTGCCGAGTCAGACCAGCGGCTCGCGTCGATTGTCAAGGCGCTTCGCCCGAAGTCGGTCGATGATTTGATCGCTGCGATTGCGCTGTATCGCCCGGGATCGCTGCAATTCGTTGAGACGTTTATTCGACGCGCGAACGGGCAAGAGCACGTCGAAGCGATCCATCCGAAGTACGACGAAATCACGAAGCGAACCTACGGCATTCTTGTGTATCAAGAGCAAGTGATGCTGCTTCTATCGACGCTCGGCGGCATGGCGCTGCGTGACGCATACGGCATCATCAAGGCAATCTCCAAGAAGGACGCTGCGAAAATCGCTGCTGCTAAAGACGGGTTCATTGCTTACTCGACAACGAAAGCGTCGCCGCCGCTTCGCAAAGATGCCGCCGAGCGAATCTTCGGTGTCGTGTATGACTTCGCCGGGTATTCGTTCAACGCCGCTCACGCGGCTTCTTACGGCGTGTTGTCTTGGATTACGGCGATGCTTCGCGCGACGCGAAGGGACGATTTCTTCTTGTCGCTGCTCAATCGCACGCCGAACCAATCCGCCAAGCGTGCCGACGCTGACCGCAAACTTGCACTGACGATGAAGGCCGCCGAGTCGCTCGGGTGCAGGATTCGCCCGCCGATGGTCGGCGCATCTTCTGATCGATGGACGATCGATCGCAGCGGCATTCGTGCCCCGCTTTGCGTGCTGCTCGGCGTAAGCGAAACGTCGGCGAAAGCAATTTCCGATGCCGCGAAGTCCGCTATCGCAACGCCCGATCCGTTCTGCGAGTTCATTCGATGGGCGTTGTCTCACAAAAAGTTGTGCAACTCGAAGTCGCTCGATTCGCTTGCGTGCTCGGGCGCTTTGCGGTCGCTGCTACTCAAGTCGTATGCGTCGATACCGAGCGGCGAACAGGCGTGGGCTTTGAGCATCGACGCTATCGCAATGCTCAAAGAAGCGAAGGCGAAGCCGACCCATGTTGCGTCGATGATGTCTTCGATTGTCAACAATCCGAATCACGATTGCAAGACCACCGTAGCCGACCCGGAACTGTTTTCGATCTTCGAGGCCAAGGCGCTCGGCTTCTCTCATTGGGTGTCGCCTTGGAAAATCAACTCACGCATCGACAAGGTGCGTGCCCTTGTTGCTGCTGGCCGCCTTCGCTCGCCGAACGATCGCGGGCCGGGCCGTCGCGCGTTTCTTGTTTCGTCTGTACGCAATCACAAAGACAAGCGCGGCAGGACGATGGGATTCTTGACGCTGCAACCGCACATTGGATCGCCCATGCGAGCGACATGCTTCTCTGGCTCGTGGAAGCCGTTTGCCGCAGTCGCCAAGCCCGGATCAGTGATTATCTTCTCGTGCTCGATTGAGCGGGACGGGCAGGTTCTTGTTGCCAATGAACCGAAGCCGGTTTCGGTAGATCGAATCTCGGCTGATCTCATCGCGTCGATTTCGCCACGAAATTGATCGTCCGTCAAATCACCGTCAGTTCGGGTATATTGGCCGATGACTTCGATTATCACAACTTGCGTCAAATGCGGCGGACGCGGATATACGTTCGATCGCGGCAAGTCGGTTCGCTGCGAGTGCGTGCTCGAAGCGTCGCGGCGAGCCGAGTATCATCGCGCCGGATTGCCCGAAGTGTGCTGCGGGGCAGATTACTTGCAATCCAAGTCTGCGACCGCTGCTGCGATCTTCTTCCGCAAAATCGTAACTCACGCATCGCACGAACTGGTATGGATTCACGTTGCCCATTTGCAGACTCGCATTGATTGTGCGGCGTACCCGATCAGACACGCAATCGACTCGGGTCGCAAGGCCGGGTATCGACTCGTGGACGACGGCGTAAACGCCATCTTCAAGCCGAACGAACCCGAGTCTGAGCGATGGAATATCGACGTTCGTAACGCTCACGCTTTGGCGATCGTCGTGAACGATGACACAGCGAGCAAGTTCGTGCCTCAAGTCATTGCGGACGTTCTTATCAAGCGATCGAGCCGGGCGTGCTTGACGATCATCGCTACAAGAGATGACATTCGAGAAATGCCCGCAAAATACGGTGCTACGCTTGCCGCTCGCGTCAAGGCTTTGCCATCAAGCCGCGTGCTTCGCGACAAGGCTGCTTTGCAATCTATTCATCGACTCGGAGGCAGGCCGTGACCGATCTCCCGCCAGACGAACGGACAATCTTGCTTGGCCTTGCACAGTCGCCCGAGCGAATCGAAGAATTGCAATCGATCGACATCAAGCACGCAACATCGCATGAACTCAAAATCGTTTTGACTGTCATGCGGTCGCATCGCATTCAGGCTTCGCTTGCCGGGAAGCGGCGATTTGCCCCTGCATCTCTCGTTGTTTCGCTCGCGCGCAAGCGACTTGCCAAGACGCTGAAATCGACAAGCCCCGAACACAAACCGCGCCGCCGTCTTGCCGAAGCGACGATATCTTGCATCGACTCGATTATGTGCATCGAGTCGAAGTCGATCGATGCAATCACTCATCACGAGTTTCGTGCGGCGATAGACGCGATTATCGAATCGTCCGCAGACGATATCGCAGCCCAGCGACTTCTCGACATTTCAAAGCGATTCAAGTCGAACGGTGCTCGCGGCATCGCCAAAGACATTGCGAACCTTGCAAGCGAAATCGCGTCTGTCTCGTCAGGCCAAGAGATCAGCACGCTTTCCGACGACGCATCGCAAGCCCTCGTCGATTACGACAACGCTAAGCGCGGCGACAGCAAGCGTCGTATTGCAACCGGGCATGTTCGCATCGACAGTCTGACGGGCGGCGGATGTGCTGGCCGCTTGTGGCTTGTCGCGGGGTATGCCAAAGACGGCAAGACGCAACTCGCCAAAGAGTTCGTGTACGGTGCGTCCGAGGCCAAGTTTGGATGCTTCGTTGTCACCGCCGAGCAGCAGCGGTCAGACGTTCGCACGATGATGATTCTCAGGCATTCGCACAACTTTATTAACGGCGGCATCGATCATCGTCGATACGATCGCGGAACGCTATCGCCGAGCGAAGAGTCGGCGCTTCGAGCATCGGTCGCCGATCTTTCGTCGGGCAGTCGCGGGGCGATTTCGTATTGGCAAGCGTCGCGCGGCACGACCGTTTCTGACATTGCAGCGGTCGCCGAGCAAGTGTCGCGCAAGCATCCGGTCGATCTCATTATGGTCGATCACACGATGTTATTTGAACCAACGAATCCTCAGCGATCCGACGTTGCAAAGTTGGCCGAAGTGCTGCGCGAACTCAAGCAACTCTCGCTCGACTTCAAGGACGGTCGCGGCGCTTGGGTTGTTGCGTGCCATCAGATATCGCGCGACGGTCGCGACTTCGCCGAGAAGCGTGGCGGCTATTACTTGCCTCGCGATCTCGGCGGGTCGTCTGAGGCCGAGCGTTCGGCGGATGTTGCGATCGGCATTTATCGCGATCAGCAAATGCAAGACCTTGGCGAAGTGCGTATTAGTGTGATGCTGGATCGTCGTGGCCCCGGCGACGTGCAGGGCTGGCCTGCGCACGGGTGCTACGAGTCGGCTGCCATCCTCCCGATCGTGGGCGTGTAATGTCGATCAACACGGCTTCATTCGATGACGACTCGATAACCTGCGAAGTGCCGATACGCAACATTTCTCGCGTTGCCGGGCTTATCAAGCAGCGACTCGATATCGTCAAGGCCGCGATCGCTTACGGCTTCGATTACTCTCGCAAAGAAGCGAACCACCCGTGCCCCGCCTGCTCGAAGACAAGCAAGAGCAGGGCGACGCTGCACCTTTACGACGATCGTTGGCACTGCTTCTCGTGCGCAGTTGGCGGCGATGTAATCGACTACATCGCGCACGCCGAAGGGCTCGCGAAAGGCAAGGCCATCGCGAACCTCGCCGCTCGACTCGGCATCACCGACGACAGCGACGGCGACGTAATCGATGATGCTATCGACCGATTTCGTACGATCATCGAAGATCGAAAGCAGGCCAGTTACGATCCGCCGATCATGCAAACGATCGATCGCGCGTGGGACAAAATTGTCCGCGATCGCGAAGAGTGCCAGATGCGGCCCGAGCCAGCGAAAATGGCCGGGATGTTTCACAGGCTCGAATGCGTGTCCGCAAAGACCGGATTCGATTTCGTGACGAAATCGTTTCCGATCGATACAAACCTCAAATGGTCGCACGCGACCGGCAACGGATCAACAGTCGGACTTGAGCATCACAACGCAATTGCATCTCTGCAAGAGCGATATCTATCTTGGCTTCTCGACAACGCGATACTCGGCAGCCCGAGCAGGTCCGGGTTCGACGATGACCGGCAGACCGCCGACATCATGCTCTCGCGATATATGGCACGCAAGCGGATATTCAACGTCGGCTTCCGCGAGTTTGGCACGCCGAACATCATCGATCGCCGCATCCCGTCCGACGATCTCAATACGCCGATGATGCCGTTTCAAGTGTTCGGCGATGCCGAGCAACTCTTCAAGCAGGCCGAGCGCGCCCGCGCACAAATTAACGGCTCGACCCCGCCGCTCGCGATGACCCGGGCGCTTGCCGACAAACTCGCGGGGCGGCTCGTCGTCCCGATCCTATCGATCTCGGGCCGCACTCCAATCGGCTTCGGTGCTCGCGATCTCGACGGCGACCGCACGCCGAAATGGTGGTCTACGCCGAACTCATGGATCTACTCCAAGGGCTCATCGTTCCAGTGGCGAAGCCCGCAGACGATGATCCGCGCCGCCGCTCATGGCGTGGCCGTGCTCGTGGAGGGGCCGATCGATGCGGCGGCGGTGGAGATGGCGATGTTCCGCCGCGTGCTGCGCGATCAGCACAAACTCCGCTCGCCGTATCCCGCCGCGCGATTCGATAAGCGACTCGCGCTCGCCGCTCGTCGCGCTTGCCCGCCCGTGCTCGCGGTCGGCTCATCGCGACTCACGGCTCGGCAGGCCGAGTGGCTGCGTCGGCTCAAGATTGATCGAGCGGTAGTGCTCGCCGACGGCGACGAGGCGGGCCGACTCGGAGCGAGCGAGTCCGCCGCGACGCTCAGGGCTCGCGGGATCGTATCGATGATCGTCGATATGCCCGAGGGCTCAGATCCCGATGAGCATCCCGCCGAGGCCCTCGGGGCGATCGATGAGGCCACGGGCTCGACGATCTCCGGCAACGCGCGGGAGCGGGCGGCGGACGCGATCGCCCGAGAATTGGGGCATGGGGCGTGAGCCGTATCCCCCAATCGCGGGGGTGCTCGATCGCCGATATTTTGCCCGCATCGCGGCATCGACCCCCGCGATTGAGGGATATTGACGATTTCGCGGCGAAATTGACCGCGATTTGTACCCCGGCTCGTCGATATGGTGTATATTCATGGTGTCGGCGATCGACCGACAACGCGAGCCCCGGCGGACAGGGGCACACGACAGGGACGACAAATGACGACTAAGAAAATCACGAGCGACTCCGTGCGGGCCATGATGGGCGACACCAAGATTGACACGCCGCAGGGGCATATCTTGAGCGGCACCTATCTCACGCTTCGCGAGATGGATCGCGTCGCCGCGACGCTCGCTCGCCGCATCGCCAGCGAACGCCGCGAACTCGATCGCGCCGCCGAGCGGGTGCTCGCCGGAAATGCTCACGAGTTGAATCCCTACGGCATCCTTCAAGGAATGCCGCAAATCGAAAATCTCGCCGGGCAGTATCGTGCGTTGCGCGAATCGGTCGGCACGATGATCGCTACGGCAAACGCGATGGGTTGTTGGACAATCGGCACGACGAGCATGGCCGAAGTTGGCAGCGCGATCGACTGACACAACGCCCCGCCCGGCCCGCGAAAGCAGGCCGGGCGGATTCGGGGCACAACGCCCCAAGGCACGCCCGAGCCGATCGGGCAAACTGACAGGACATCACCTATGGCGACAAATCTCCCCAAACCCCCGACCCGCAAGCCCGGCTCGACTCCCCTTGAGCATCGGCTGCCCAGCACGCCGAGGCCCGCCGCGACGGCTCAGCCCAAGCCCGCCGCCCCGAAGCCCGCCGCGATCGCGAATCCCGATCTCGTTGCGCGGATCAAAGCCGCCGAGGCGTGGGTCCGATCTCAGGCCATCGGGCGCGACGAAGTGGTGCGAGCCATGACGCTCGGCGTGCTCGCCCGAGCAAACGTGCTCCTGCTCGGCCCGCCCGGCACCGGCAAGACGATGGTCGCCCAGAAGTGGGCGAGCACCTTCGCCGATCAGCCGGGCGATGTTTTCGATGTGCTGCTGTCGAAGTTCTCGCGGCCTGCCGAAGTATTCGGCCCTATCGACATCGCGGCACTTGAGCGCGGCGAGACTCGTACGAAGACTGCGGGCTTCCTGCCCAGCGCCAAGGTCGGCATCCTCGACGAAGTATTCAAAGGTTCGTCTGCAATCTTGAACGCGCTGCTCCGAATCGCGAATGAACGGCAGTTCGCCGACAACGGGCAGATGCACGCGACTCCGACTCGCACGCTTGTTGGGATGTCCAATGAATACCCCGAAGACCCCGCCCTGCTCGCGGCGTTCTTCGACCGATTCCCGATTAAACTGACAGTCCGCCCGCTCGACGATGCCGACTTCTCGCGGATGCTCGGCACTGTCTCTTCGCCCGCTCCTGCGGCCTGCCCTGTGAAGTTCACCGATACCGATCTCGCCGAAATGGACCGGCTCGTGGCGGCGGTCGATGTGTCGCGAATCATCGAGCCGCTCGGGCAGATTCGCCGCACGCTCGCGACGAAGGGCGTGCAGATTTCCGACCGCCGATGGGTGCAGGCCATCCGCATCATTCGCGCCTACGCCGTGCTCGCGGGCCGTACTGCCGCGATCAGCAAAGACCTTGCCCCGCTCGCCATGATCGCGTGGAACACTGACCAGGACGCGGGCACGATCCGCGAAGTTCTCCCGGCGTATCTGTCGCCCTTCGCTCACGGCGTGCGCGGCCTGCTCGAAGAAGTCCGCGAAGAGCGCGCGGCGTTGCTCAAGGCTGCAAACGTCGGCCCGGCTCGCGACCCGGGCAAGTCGGTGGACCTGATCGCGGCGGCATCGGCGGCACTCAAGTCACACTCGGCCATGAATTCCGCCGCCGCGAAACTCGACATCTTCGCAAGCGATGCCGAGGATGCGGACGACCGCGTGCTGCTTGCCGATACGCGGACGGCTATCGACGAACTTACCGGCATCATCGCGAAGGTCGCGCAGGGACGCGACGGCGGGTTGGCACTCGAAGACTTGGCCGCGATGAATATCGGCTAAGCCGATTTCGCGACGAAATCACGAGCGGGACGGCCAGCGCCGTCCCGCTCGCTTCGGGGCACAACGCCCCGCACGCGAGCCCCGGGCGGATCGGGGCGAGACAGGACATCGCACATGGCACGCCCGTTTTCTCGCCTCGACTTCCCGACCGACAACTTGCTCGCGATCATCCGGCGGCACGCTCGGCCCGCGTGGGCCAGCATGACCATCGTGCAGTTCTTCGAGTGGGTCGCCGCCAATCGCGCGTTGCTCGCTTCGCTCACGCCGATCGGGACTGACGCTGACGAATCGATTTCCGCGTTCGTGGAGTTCATGGCGGATCGCCGCCGCGTCTGGTCGGCATGGTTCGATCGGCGCAAGGCGACCGGCAACGCCGATGCACAATTCATCTGCGCACGCTACAAGCAATTCCTCAAGCGTCGCCCGCGAACGCGCGAGCAACCGGGCGGCGATTCGCTCGCGATGATCTCGGCGACGCTCGCGAGTTCGGACCCCGATCGATTCGCCGAAGCCGAGGCCGTGCTCGCGATGGCAGACGACAAGGACCATGCCCTCATCTACGCGATTGCGCACGGAGCGCGCTCGATCACGCACGCCGCGAAGATGGCGGGTATACACCCGCCGACGGCGACGCGGCGGATGCGAGTGCTCGCGGACACGCTCGCGACGATGCGGCGAAACGGGCGGCTCGGACACGCTTTGCCCGCACGCTCAGATCGATAAACACTTGACCCCCGCAAATGGGGGATTTGGCGATTTCGCCACGAAATCGAGCCCCGATTTGTCGCCCGGGTCGCGAATGGCGGGTACATTCATGGTGTCGCGATGCACGCGACGACGCACGCCCGAGCGGATCGGGCAGACAGGAGACGACGATGGACACGCCGACACAAACGCCCGCCAAGCGATTCGACCCGAACGGGCAAGCGATAAAGCACACGCGGGTAGACGAAATCTCATTCGCCGCCGCACGCGACTCGTGCGGCGCGATGAACGAGGCCCTTGAATCGCAGTATCGTACCAAACTCCCCGGCCCGGTCGTTGAATCTTTCGGCTTCGATGCGTTCAACTTGCTCGCCAAGCATCGCCCGCAGGATTCGGGCAACGGATCGGCGCTCGCTCGCGATCTCGCGAACCGGCTCCGCAAGCATGACCAGTACTACACGCTCCGCCAGCACACGGTTGGCGACGATCTCGCCGCAGCGCTCGGCGTGGCTTCGATCGCTTGCGAAGTGTGCCAAGCGACTCCCGACGAAGTGCAGAAGGCCGCGAAGAACGCCGCCGAGGCGAAGGCCGAGGCCGATGATGCGAAGGCTCTTGCCGAGATGATGGCGAGCGACGAAAACGCGGACCCGAGCGACATCATCGACCAGCGCGAAAACGCCGAGCGTGCTGAGGCCCGTGCCAACGCCGCCGCGAGCGATCTCGGTCGTGCGATCAGCGAGAACGGCGCGAGCATGGCGAAGGTAGTCGATCGCGCGATGGGCAAGGCCGTGGACGATGCTCAGGCCGTCAAGCAGGCCGCGCGATTGTTCGGGCTCGGCTCCTCTGAGGCTATGGGCGGGCTGCCCGTGTCCGAGAAGATTCGACTTGCCAATGCCGTAAAGAACGCCGGGCCGAAGTTTCGGCGGCTGCTCGAAATCTTGGGGCGCGAGACTTCGACGGCGCTTGACAAGCAGGCCGCGAAGTGCCGGCACGATGCCGGGGCCATCGTCGATATCACGCTGGGCGATGATCCCGCCCGACTGCTTGACGAGGAATTGGTCGAACTCTGCTCGCCGTCTCGCCCGCGCCGATTGCTCGCAATGGCTCGCCTTGCCGATGCTGCTGCCGCTTCATACGAAGTTGAGCACAAAGAGCCGCAAGGTCGCGGGCCGATTATCGTGCTGCTCGATGAGTCGGGATCTATGAGCGGGCAGAACGAGGCGAAGGCCAAGGCCATCTCGCTCGCGCTGGCGAATGTCGCCGCGCGTCAGAATCGTGACTGGGCGTGCGTGTGCTTCCAAGGTTCGGTCACTGCCGAATTTTCGGTGCTCGCTCGCGACGCTTCGACGCGATCGGCGGGTATCTCGCTCGCCGATCGGACGCTTGCCGCCTTCGCTCGCCGGGGTACAGGCGGCGGGACAAACTTCGACCCGCCGCTTTGCCGCGCGGCGGACATGATCGCCTCGGCCAAGTACGAACGCGCCGACGTGCTCATGCTGACCGACGGCGAAGGGCCGATCGGCAAGTCCACAATCGATCGCCTCAACTCGCTACGGGCTACGCGCGGCGCTTCGATCTTCGCGATGCTAATCGGTTGCTCCGATCACATGGCGAAGCAGACCCGCACCTTCGCCGATAAGGTTTGGTCGTCGTCGTGCTTCGAGGATGCCCCGGTCGCCGATATCTACGACTCGCTCTGATTTCGCCACGAAATCGCCGCGCGTGCTGACGCGCTCGCGGCGGATTGCTCGTATATTGGGCAGACGCGAGCCCCGGCGGACAGGGGCCACAGGAGATCGGCCATGAGCCATCGCATCGCACGGATTCGACTTCGCCGCCCCGTTCGTCCCGCTCGCATCCAAAATCCCGTTGTCGGCCTCGCCATTGGCGCGACGCTTGCCCTGCTGCTCGCATTCGCGATCTACGGGCCTCGCGTCGCGTTCGTCGTCGCTGGCGTGGCGTTCGGCTTGCTCGCGTTGTCCGTGCTCGCTGCCGGGCTGATCCTGAACGCGACCGACACCGCCGCTCGCGATGAGCGTCCGATTCGCTGACGAATCTTTCCGCACACCCAAGGAGCATGACCATGCAGCAGACCGCCTATCGCGATTTCGATACTGTCGCCGCCAGCGCCGCCGAGCGTCAAGCCGTCGCCGAGTCGCGCGGCAAGTTGATCGGGCGACGAATCCCGCTCGTGCATCCGATCCAGTACGGCGTGCGATTCGCCGTGGCGATGATCGTTACCGAGTCCCAGCCCGACAACGACTCCCAAGTGCTGCGCGTCGCGCGCGTCGATGCCGACGGGCAGACGATCGAGACGGCGAGGCTGCCCGTCGGGATGTTTGCGCTGCAAAGCCATAGCGACTCGCCGACATCGTGGCGGGAAATGCAGTGGCTTCGATTCTTGAACGTCGCCGCGATCGCGACGGGTCGCGTGCCCGAAGGCCACACGCCGAGCGGGATGGATTTGCCGCTCGGGCCGACCTTGCGCGATGCTCGCGGCTGGCACTGGTATCCGCACGAACTCGGCGTGAGGCTCACGCGAGCCGAAACGCTCGATGCTGAGGATGCGGCAGGAGTACGGCTCGTCCTGCCGCCCGACGACTCGCCGTGGCTCGCTCCCGATCCCGATGCGTGCAGCGGGTCGCCCCGCACATCGGCCCGCCCCGGGGCATCGTCGCCGGTCGCGGGGCATCGTCGCCCGCCCCGACCCGCCCCCGGATATCGCACGAATAACCGGGGTACGACCCCCGCAAATGGGGGATTTGGCAATTTCGCCACGAAATCGAGCCCCGATTTGTCGCCCGATGCGTGAATGTCGGGTATCTTTATGGGGTCGGGGCGAATGACCCCGACACGCGAGCCCGGCGGACAGGGCACGACAGGAGCAGACGAATGACGACCAAGACCAGCACGAAGATGACCCGCCGCGTGGTCCTCATGCTCGACAAGGCCAACCGCGTGAATGTGACGGTCGGCGGCAAGACTCAGACCGCCGACATCACCGGCACTACCAACGGGGCTTTCGGGGTCAAGATCCCCGCGACCGATCTTGTGCAGATCGCTCGGGTGTCGATCGAAAACGGGCAGGCCATGAGCGTCAAGGGCGACGCGATCAAAGGCGGCAGCGTGACCGTGAGCGTGGCCGGGATGATGGATATCGAAATCGTCGTGCACTGACGCACATCCCGCCCCGCTCGCGGAAGCGAGCCATCGGGCGGATTCGGGGCGCGATGCCCCAACGCTCGCCCGAGCGACTCGGGCAAACTGACGCGGGTCGACCCGCAGGAGACGACAATGGCGAAGAAGACTAACGGCAGCCGCAAGAATCAGGCCCAGCAGGACTCGCAGTCCACGCTCATCGACGACGAGGACGCGGATGCTCTGCTCGGCGGCGACGAGCCGACGCAGGACGAGTCCCAGCCCGAGGGCGGCGACGAGGCCAGCGACGAGGCCAACGACGAGGCCAACGAGGAGGCCCAGCCCGAGGGCACGGACGAGGGCGGCGAAGTTGAGTGGTCCGGCCCGCACATGGGGCAGATGTTCCCGGTCGCGTCGATCGCGCCCAACGGCAGCCGCAATCACTCCGAAGAGTCGATCAAGATGCTGGCTAAGTCGATCAAGGCGACCGGCCTGCGGCACGCGATCACGATCGGTAGCGACAATCGAGTTGTCTGCGGCGATGGCCGACTCGCGGCCTACAAGTTGCTCGGCTACGACAAGATTCCGGCCCAGTACGCCGTACATCCGAAGACCGGCGAAGTGCTCGCGAGCACCGAGGCCGCGACGCTCGCCATGACCATCGCCGAAAACGTCGCGCGGACCGACATCTCCCCGCTCGAACTCGCGAAGCAGGTGCAAGACGCTATCGCCACGAAAATGTTTACCGACCAAGCCGACGCGGCGAAGGCCCTCGGTATCTCGACCGCGCAGATCAGCAAGGCGATCTCCCTCGCCGCGAAGTCCGGCAAGTTGTTGGAGCAGATGCTCGCGGATGGCCTGATCTCGCCCGAAGTCGCGTATCGTCTCGCGACGAAGGCCAGCACCGCCGCCGAACTCGAATCCATGCTCCGCACGCTGCTTGAGGCGAGCAACGGCAAGGCCGTCACCGCCGCCGCCGCGAACTCGGCGGTGCAGTCGTCTGGCACCCGCCGCGCGGCGGGCAAGGCCGGGCGGAAGCCGAGCGTAGGCTCGGTGTCGCCCGCGTCGCTGAACTTCGACGCGACCGGCATCGCCGTCACACTCAAGCGCGAGACGGGTACGGACAAGGGCGGTAAGGGCGGCCACACGATCACGGCCCGCATCTCGATCCACACGGATGCCGCCGACTTCGCCAAGTTCGATCTCGCCAAGGCGATCGCCAAGGCCTTCGCCAAGGTGAGTGCCACGGACGTGGCGACCGAGTTGGAGAACATCCGCAAGTCGCTGGCCTAACGCGGGACGAAGGACACGAACGCCCGGGGCGCGAAAGCGCCCCGGGCGGATTCCGAGGCACAACGCCCCAAGGCACGCCCGGGCCGATCGGGCAAACTGACAGGAGCACGACGAATGAGCACGCCGAACAACGACAGCAGGGTGGAAGTCGCGATCTACGCCGACCACTGCGCGATGAGGGGCCGGGTTTGCAGCGACCCCGAGAAGCACTACGGCGAAGACTGGCGAGAATCGCACGATCTCAACGTCTGGTCGGGCCACAACGAGCAGGACTTGATCGAGGGATGCCTTGCCCGACTCAACGCCCCGGGCACCGAGGGCAGCGTGCAACGCAACGCGCGGACCGTGCTCGAATCGCTGGGGCACACTTTGTACCGCCGGGCGAACGAGCAACTGGACATCTCGCCCGATCCTGAGTCCGACGACGAATGACCTACGCCGATCCTGTCCGGGGCTGAGCCCCGCATCGCCGCCCGGCGCGTCGCCACGCCGGGCGGTTTTCATTTCGCCACGAAATCGACCGACGCACGATAAGCACGCGAGCCCGATATATCGTGGCATGAGCACTCCGATACAAACCGACAGCGTGCGGCGAAGCATCGCCGCCGCCGAACGGGAACTCGCCGAGATCACGGCGACGCTTCGCGCCCACGAATCCGACCGCAAGCGAGCGAGCGATTTCTGCCAACGGATGAGTATCGATCCGGGCGACGATCCCGTGGCCGCGATCGGGGCAGCCGCGACAACGCTCGGCGAGCGTATTGCCGCAGCCGAGGGCAGGCTCGCCAAGATGGCCGCAGCACTTGACGCGACGCTTACCGACATCGCCGCCGCACGCGATGAGGCGGGCAGGTCGGGGCACCCATGAGCACGACAACGCGACGGGCGCTTGATATCGTCGCAGCGGCACGCGGGGCCGTTGCGGCAGCACGACGCGACGCGGACGCGGCCCGTGCTGCGCGCGACACCGCCGAACACGAGGCCGCTGTTGCCGCCGATGCCGCAGCGATGCTACTCGCCGTCGCCGATGCGTCCCGATCGGCGATCAGGCAGCGGATCGAGCGAGTGGTCGGGCTCGCGCTCGCGATCGCGTTTGGGCAAGGCGTGCATTTCCAACTCGAAGTCGCCCAGCGTCGGGGCCAAATCGAAATGACCCCGCTCGTCGGCTACACCGTCGGCAAGTCGATCGCGTGGCGTTCGCTCGCTGATGTCGGCGGCGGCGTTGTCGATGTCGTGGCGTTCGCACTGCGATTGTCGGTCGTTGCGATGAGCCGCCGCACGGTTGCGCCGATCATCATCGCGGATGAGCCGTTCCGGCACGTGTCTTCTGATCGAATGGGCTACGTCGCGCAAATGGTTCGCAGGCTCGCGGACGAACTCAAAGTACAGATCATCGTTGTTTCTCACGAACCAGAACTCGCCGCGTCCGCTTCGACTCGTATATTTGTCACCCGGACGAACAACGTTTCTCGCGTCACTGTGCAATGAGCCAAGCCATACCAAAAGTGAACTGGACGAAACTCGCGCAGCGGCTCGCGTCGCTCGTCCCGCGAGTCCGCACGCCTCAGCCGGGCGAAGAAATCGACTTCGCAGGGCTGGCCGTCCAAATGCTCGATTGCATGTCGAAGCGACAATCGCTCGACGCACTGAAACTCAAGACCGCCCCGCTGCTCGCCGAAGCGCGGCGCAGGGTACATCTGCTCTCCGAACTTAATCGAGTTGAACGTAGCAAGGCGATGTCCGATCCCGTTGTGATTTCGCTGCGAAATCGATCCGACAAGATGGCAGAAGTTGACGCGATTACGCAAGACGTGGCAGCACAGTTGGCGGTCGCCCGCGCTCGCGTCACTGATCTCGCAATGGTCATGGAGCAAATAGACTCGGCGATCAAATCCAATGAGCAAATGAAGGAAACGCTCAACGCGATTCGCCGCATGAATGAGCAATCCCCGGGCAGCGTGTCCGGGTACCGTGTTTGATTCAATCGAAAGGCAAGAACGATGGGTAAGCCGAACATCAAGACGACCGGATTCGACGATGACAGTGTGACCGCTGGCGGGTACATCGAGCGTCCCGAGGCGTTCGACCCGAGCACCAAGGGCAGCACCTACCACTTCCGCATCTTGGCCGACCCCGTTATCTACTACGGCACGCGCGTTTCGTCGCCCGATGACACGAGCGGGTTCTTCGCCCATTCCGTGCTGGACGCGGGGGCGATCGATGAGGCTTTGCAGAACAACGATTGGGACACGCTCAAGGCTGGCTGCCCGTTGTTCCGTCTCGGGCTTATCACGCCCGCCAACGTTGCTCGCGCCAAGCGCTACGCGACGGTCGTTGCGCACGTCGCCACGACAAGCAAAGGGCGGACGCAGAAGGTCAATCAGATTCTCCCTTGGGGGTTCGCTGGCGGCAAGTTCGTGCAGTTGCGGGAGATTCTTCGCAACTCGATTCCCGATCCCGTCAAGGGAGGCAAGAAGCACTTGCGACAAGTCGAACTTGTCGCGTCGCTTGTGCCCGGCAAAGAGAAGTTCAAGGAGTTGAACTTCCAAGTCGCCGCTAACCCGACTGCTTCGCTCAAAGATGTCGTTGCGATCGTGCGGGAAAACAACATGCTCCGCAGTCGCGATCCCGAGTCCGATGCCGACATCCCCGACGGCGATCCGTGGCACCCGGGCCTTTGGCAAGTGCTCGCCGATTACATCGCGCCCGAGCCTGCGGCTTCACTCGAAGCGTCGATTGCTCGCATGATGGGCGGCGGGGCGAGCGAGGGCGACGAGTCCGATCTCGTGCAGGACGAGGCTCCCGCTCCGTCGCGTCGCAATGCTCGCTCGGCGAAGCAGGCCGAGCCGGAGCCCGAGGCCGAAATCACCGATGACGAAGCCGCCGACTTGCTCGGCGATGTTGCGGACGACACCGGCGACGAAGCGGACGACACCGGCGACGAAGCGGAATCGGGCGACGATGATGCCGACTTGCTCGGCGAGCCTGCTCCTGCTCCGAAGCCCGCCGCTCGCCCCGCTCCCGCCAAGCCTGTCGCTAAGCCGGTCGCCAAGCCTGTCGCGCGACCCGCTCCCGGTAAGCCCGTCGCCAAGCCCGCTGTCAGGCCCGGCCCCTCAAAGCCGACCGCGCGGCCTGCGAGCACTGACGACGAACTGCTCGATTGATTTCGTGACGAAATCGGCTCCGGGATTGCGAAAGCGATTCCGGCGCTTTATGGCGACCAATTACAAGTACGTTCTCGGCGTAGATCACTCGATCAAGTCCGTCGGCATGGCGCTTGTTCGTATCGATTGCGATTCGTATGTCAACACGACGAAAGTTCTTTGGGCCGATCAATCGGTCGAACACTCGGCATGGGCCAAGATCAATCTGCCTGACAGAATCACGGTATCTTGCAATCGCGCTATCTCGATCCTTCGGCAGAACGGATCGCCAGCACACATCGACGTAATCGCGTACGAAGGATTCGCTCGCGGCTTTATGAATCGACGCGAAGAAGCCGGGATCGGTCTTGCTTGTGCAATGCTCGGTATCAAGGCGTGGTGGTCGTCTCGCGCTTCGGGCATGTCGCGAGCGTTCGACGCGGCAAACAAAGTCGCGATTACCCCTCGCCAGCACAAGGTATTCTGTTGCCCCCAATGGCCGGGATTGTCGAAAGCAAACTGGCTCGCATCGCCCGCACATCGCGGCATCAAATACAAGTCTTCGATGCCCGACAAGGTATCGGTGCAGCGAGCACTTGCCCGCGATTACGGGCATACTTACAACGGCAACATCAACACGCTCGGCGAGCACGCGGTAGATGCAATCGCGATCGCCTTGACGTGCGCCAATCGAGTTCACGCGGACGAAATCGCCCGTAACAAGTAATCAATTTCGTGACGAAATCAAACCATCGATAATCGCTCGCAGTTCGGGGTATATCAAGCATGAGCAAAGAACGAGTCAAGGTCGCCGGTCATTCTCTCGACGGCGTAATCAACGCGCTTCGCAAGCAACTCGACGTGCCGCTGTTTATGCCGTCGTCTCGGCGCATCGTTCCGATGCGTCACAAGTCGCTCGGCGTGCTGCTCGGCGGCGAGCAATCCCCGGGTCTCCCTTCTGGATACTGGATTGAAATTGTCGGCAACGCCGCGAGCGGCAAGACGACTCTTGCGTTCACGCTCGCGGAGGCGGTGATGTCGCAGCCCGCCGACGCAACGTTCGTGTCGCCTTCTGCCGAAGGCATGAAGACAACGCCCGTGCCTCGCAAAGTGCTCTACCTCGACTTCGAGCACACGCTTGATATGACGTATCTCAAAGCGTGTGCTCCGAGTGCCGTCGTTGCAGTCGCCGACACGAACGGGAAGATTGCAAATATCGATAGCGCCAATCTCTTTGTGCATTCTCCGGCCACGCTCGAAGAAGGCGTAGACATCGCCGTTGCATTGTGTGACACCGGCGAGTTCGGACTCGTCGTTGTAGACTCGATCCCGGCGATGCTGTCTGCCGCTGAGCAAGACTTGTCAATGGCGAGCAACACTGTCGGACTGCTCCCGCGACAACTCAACAAAATGTTCCGCCGCATGACCGGCTCGATGGCTCGGAATGGATGCACGACCATTCTCATTAATCAGTGGCGAGATAAGATTGGCGTTGCGTTCGGCGATCCTCGCACAACGCCCGGCGGCAAGGCGACCGAATACTTCGACGCAATCAAACTCGACGTATCGGGATCGCACAAGCCCGGATACTTCTCTGCCGGGAAGATTTGCAACATTCGTTGCATGAAGAACAAAGTCACAGGACTTCGCGGCAACGTCGCGACATATGAACTCGGGCACGGTGTAGGCATCAGTGCCGAAGTCGAACTATTCGATCGCGCAGTCGAAGCAGGCGTAATCAAGAACGGTCGCACTTGCACGATCGCTGCTCCGGGACGCGAGGCGGTCAATCTTGGCAGCGCGATCAAGGTAATCGAGCGACTGCGATCGGACAAAAAGTTCCGCGACGCGATGGAGCGAACCGTCGCATCGAACGAAGCAAAAGGCATTAAGTCGCAGCAGCAAGTCAAGGGTCGCGTAATGCTCGCGGGGATGGACGACTAAATGACGATCTCGCGAATCAGACTGACGAACGTACGTTCGCACGAATCGACCGACATTGCGCTTAGCCCAGGGCTGAGCGTAATCTTCGGGTCGTCCGACTCAGGCAAAAGCAACATCGTTCGCTCGCTTGTGGCGTGCTCACATCCTTCGCCAGCCGCATCGTTTGTCAGGGACGGATTTGAAGAAGGCAAGATCGTTGTTGACTTCGCAGACGGCAAGCAAATATCGGTCGTTCGCAAGTCTGACGGCAAAGGCGAATACGTTGCATCGACAAAAGACGCGAAAACGGGCAAAGTGTCTCGTCGATCCCTCACGAACCCGGGGCGGTCCTTGCCCGACGATTGGATTGCAACTGTCGGCCTCGGCCCGACTCGTATCGCCGGGATCGATATTTTGCTCAACATCCAAACACAACGCGAGGCCGCGATTCTTGTCGATGATCCTGCTGGCCGTGTCGCCAAGATTATCGGCGCTGCGTCAGGGGCTTCGATTGCGATGGAAGCGTCCGGGCGAGCAAAGACGGATGCCGCGTCCGCTGCTCGCGATTTCGATACGAAATCGAAAATGATGCAAGATGCCGAATCGCGACTGTCTGCCGCCGAGTCCGACCCGGCGATTATCAACGCCGACAAAATCGAGTCGCTTGTTACCGATATCGAATCGACCGAACGCGACATCGCTCGCGACGCGAAGGCTCGCGATGCAGCACTCGATATTGTCGCGACGTTCGATAGCAGCATCGACATCGAAAGCATGAGTCGGCGGCATGATGAGTTGTCAAAGTCGATTGCCGATATCAAATCGCTGCTCGATAAAATCAAGGCAGCGAAATCGAAGCATGAAGCAGTCGAATCGTTTTTGTTATCGCTTACCGCGATTCCAGAAGATGCCGAGTCGCGGAGCGATCAATTGTTGCTTCGCATTGCCGAATTGAACAATCAACTCGCGGCGATGTCGCGCAAGTGCCCAACGTGCGGTCGCCCGATGGACAATCAACATGCCCACAAGTAAGCAATCAATTTCGCCACGAAATCGACCAGCCGCTCCCGTCGCCAATATCGATGCCGACGAAGTGATTGTTTACGTTCTTGGCGATCTGCACTTCTCGATCAATCCGCCTTCGGGACGAAACGATACTTACGCCAAAGACCTTGTATCGGTGCTCAAGTTCGTGGCCGAACAAGTCTCCAAAGAGCACGCTGCGAGCGGGCAATACCCGATCGTGTGCTGCGTCGGAGATTGGTTCCATCGCAAGGGCGCGTCGTGTGCGGAAGCCATTGCACTTATGCAACTGCTTCGTCCGATTGTCAAGATGACCGGCCCTATCCTCGGCATCGACGGCAATCACGACCAGTTCGCTGGCGACCCTTCGACATCGCGATTGTCTCAGGCGTTCGGCGTGCTGCTGCAATCGGGACTCGTTCGAGACGCTGAACTTGATCCAGCGCGTATCAAAGTTGGCAATACGGCTGTCGGCATTATCGGCGCTGGATACAAGACTTCGCACGGTATGGCGGTATCTGCAATGGAGCGTTCGGCGGCGGCGTGCATGAAGCACGGTGTGGCGACGTTCGTTGTAGGATTGTCACATGCCGATGCTTACATCGCAACGACTGAAGCACACGAACTCGTAGTCGCTTCTCACGGCGGGATGCTCGCTCGATCGTCGGTCGTTTGCAATGGGCACTTGCACGATCAGACCGGCTCGGGCAAAGTCGATTACGCCGACAAGTTTGGCGCTGGTCGCGGGCTGTTTTTGCAAGTCGGAACTTCGATCATCGTCGGTAAAGGCGAGGATCATCACTCGCCCACGATGACGCGACTGTGCATCATCGGCGAAAAGTGTCGCGTGTCTCGCATTGCGTTGCCGAGAACTGAGTCGTCGCTCGCGTTCGCAGAAGAGAAAGAGCAGGCCGCTCCGCTCGACGAAATGGAAATCAACGAAATCGTCAGGCAGATTCGCGAGCAAACGATCGGCGGCGATTCGCCCGTTACGCTGCTGGATAGCATTGCTACTACGATGAGCAAGTCCGGCAGCGACGCTCATCGTCGCGCGAAGAAAATCATCTCGGAGTGCGCGTAATGCCGAAGCGTCGCAAGTTCAATACCGCTGGCGAATCAAAGAAGCCCATCGGCATCGAAACGGCTACATATCCGAAGCACAACCCGCTCGAAAACGATTTGCCGTTTCCGGGCACTCGCCGGTGCGTGCTTTGGGGGTTCGCTCAAGTTTCGCCAAAGGGCATGGTCTACAACTGGCCAGAGATTCGCAGACAATGGAATATGTGGCCGACGTTTTCGCTCAAAGACTTCTGCTGGCATTTCCATATCCCGTTCTGGACCGCATACGAGGCTGGCGGTTTGCGTACCGTCGCGAAGCAGGCCGCGATTATCGACGGCGGCATTTCGACCGCTCGCAAAGTCAATTACCTCTACGCCACCGAAACGAATCCAAAGGTCGGCAATGAAGCATTCGTAACGCTCGTCAAAAGGCTTACGCAGTCGGCGCAAGTGATGTCCCAATGGACAGCGGCGATTTCGGAGCGTGTGCATGACGGGCAGGCCATTCCAAATACGGAACTGACAACGACGGAAGGGGCCAACATCGCTCGCACGCTCAAGTCACTGACCGAGTGTGCGGTTGATCTCGGGCACCTCATGCGAATTACGGGCGCTGACAAGCGACGCGAAGAAGTCAAAGCAATCCCCGAAGTTCCGAGCCGAGCAACGCAGCAGCACGAACCCCCCCCGATCAAGCAAGCCAACAAGACGCTCAATCGTGCCGAAGTGTCAATGCGAAATACCAGTGCTCAACTCGACGCTGCGAAAATCAAACTCGTTCCAACTTCGCCGCCTCGCCCAGTGTTCAAGTCGATTCCCGATCCGCAATAGTGCTATGATCGTTTGCAGTCGCATCAATTTCGCCACGAAATCAAGCGGAGTAATTCATTGAGCACGCCATTGCCGAAGCCTCGCCCGCCCGTCAAGCCTACACGCAGGCCGCCCGAGCAACCGAAGAACGATCCCGATGTCGTGTGCAAAGTCGCAGACGGCTTGAAATCAATGCTCGTTCCTGTCGGCGACTTGCAACTCGATCCCGACAACGCGCGACTGCACTCGGAGTTTCAGATTGCCGAGTTGTCCGCGTCGCTCGCGAGCATTGGTCAACTCAAGCCGATCGTTGTCAATGCCAAGACCGGAGTTGTGGCTGCTGGCAATGCGACGTTTGCTGCCGCAGCGAAGAACGGTTGGACGCACATTGCGGCGATCAAGGTAGACCCGGCCAAGCACGATCTCAAGCGATTCGCAATCGCCGACAACCGACTTGCGGACCTCTCCGAGTTCGATGACGAAGCGTTGAAGGTTGCCATGCAATCCATTGACCCCGACGATCGCCTCGGGCTCGGCTGGTCGTCGGAGGAACTTGCGAAGATGCTCGACGTGCCGGGCGATGATCCGGCGACTCTCGCTCCCGTCGATCCGACCATCTCTGCTCCTGACAAACAATCGAAGATCGCCGAGGCTACGCGCGTTGACTTCACGGCGGAGCAATACGGCAAGATCAAGGCGGCGATCGCGGCATGGGTCGCTGACGGAAATGAGTTTGAGGATGACGCATCGGCCATCGTCGGAATCTGCGACTCACTCATGCGTCGGTCGAAAGACTGATTTCTCGTTAATCGATTCGCAGTCAGTAACCAATGTGCGGATGAAGCATCAACGGCGATGCACTCACTTACCAAGTGAGGGAGGAAGGTTCGATCCCTGTCCATCCGCTTATGTCCTCGATGCGTCCTCTCTCACATAAGCCCGAGAAGTTGTCGAGCGTTGTCTCCCGTATCGGGGAAACGAAGCAATCGATGTCGCTACTCGGATCTCGCGGCAAGTTCGATTACTATGTCGAACGAGTCGATGTCAGAGTTGCGTCATGGTGGTGCAAGAACTTTCATTACTCGGGAACTCTCCCGATGAACGCGATTGTGTTTGAGTGTATCGAGTTCGGCAAGCGAGTGGGCATCATTGCCTTTGGTACGGGCTCGCTATCGAGAAACGGCTATGCAGTCGCGCTAAATGTGGACGTTGCGTGGGAACTTGTGCGTGTGGCAATGAAAGATCACACCACTCAGGTTTCTGCGTTTGTGAAACTCGCACTTCGATCGCTTCGCAAAATCAAGCCGGAAATCGATGCCATTATGTCCTATGCAGACAGCGGACAAAATCATCGCGGCGGCATTTACAAGGCGGGCGGGTGGATATATCTCGGCGAATCAAATGCTACCTCGATGATGATACATGGTGTCAAGGTTCACGTTAGAAGCGTCGGGGCTCGGTATGGTTATGCTGCGATCGCCAAGATTCGTGCGAACGTGGACCCGAATGCGCAACTGATACAAGATGCGATCAAGTACCGATTCGCAATGCCTATGTGTGCGTCTGCCCGTCGCCGAATCAAAAAGTGCGAGTTCTACAAGAAGTTGTACGGCAAAGCGATTTCGTGACGAAATCGACCGACTCACTTCGCCGCTCCCGATCCCGTATATTGGCGCATGGGACGAACTCACGCGCAGAAGCACGGATCGAAGCAAGAGCACTGGCGACCGATCGCAGATGCCATTTACAGCATTTCCCGTTCGTGCGGTCGATCGCCGTGGGAGTTGTTCGGCGACTTCGTTTCGATGTCTGCTGTCGCAATAGCGAATCGATGGCCGAGCCCGCCCGACGTTCGCAAGTCTCGCGAAGACGAGTATCTTCGCATCGTCAAAAAGTACGATCGCGATTGCGTAGACAAGTTTTGCGAATGCCTCGCGTTGCTTTCGCGTTGTTTCGACGCTGATCGTTTCGCAGATCATCTCGGCGGGCTCTACATGAGCATGGAAGTGTCGAATTCCAATCGCGGGCAGTTCTTCACGCCCGATTGCATCTCCCGCCTTATGGCATCGATGACCATGCCGGGCATCGAATGGATCACAAAGAGCAAGAAACGGTTTGCTCACATCGGCGATCCCGCGTGCGGCGCTGGCGGCACAATGCTCGCAGCAGCGATGGCCGCGAGAGATCGAGGATTGCACATTGAAACACAACTCTTCGCAACGCTGCAAGACGTTGATCCGTTGTGCTGCAAGATGGCGTACCTGCAACTATCGATGGCGAGAGTGCCAGCGGTTATCAACGTCGGCAATAGCCTGACTTGCGAAATTGTTGATTCGTGGGTAACTTGGCCGACGTATATTTACGGATGGAACAAGTCAGGGGCAGGATACCCTCAACGCAAGTACCGCATCGCCGCCGTTGCTTGGAGCCGCGACGACAATCAGGCGAAAGAGCATGACAACGCCAATGTCGTTCGGCAAGCGACCGCTGCTGGAATCAAACGTAGTTTCCCAAAGACCCATCCTGTCCGAATACTTCGATCTCGCGCGTGACATCTTCGGCTTCGCCGTTGTCACAATGACTACGCCCGAGTACGCTGGCGTAGACGACCGGCTTGCATCGTCTTGCCGTCGCGTCAAGCGTGGCGAAGCGACATTGCCGATCGCAAGGTTTCGGGGCCAGTCGCTCGGCGGATGGGCTCGCAACTGTGCACTCAAGCCGCTCGTAATGCTCAAGGCGGCTCAGATGTTTGGAATGCCGATACTTTGGCTCGACGCTGACAGCGAAATCCCAAACACGAAAGCCGCACACGAGGCTATCGCTCGACTGGCTGACGGCAAGAGCGGGATCGGCGGCGCGACGATCGCGGCATTCTGCCCCGCATTGTCGCCGTCTTACAAAAAGCGATTCCCGCTCATCAACTCCAATCTTTGCTCAGGCACGCTTTGGGTCGGCGAAGGCCGCACGGGCGAATCGATACTCGTTGCATGGGCGACTCGATGCGCCGCCGACCCTGAACAACTTGACCAAGAATCGCTCTGGGATGTCGCCAAGGGTATCGTTTCGCCGATGTGCCCCGAGTTGTGCTGCATCCCCGATCTCATGCCGAGCGTCGTAGAGCCGATCGTCGTGCATCATCAAGCATCCCGCACGATGCGAGAAGTGGTCGATTCGGGCGGGTCGATTTCGCCACGAAATTGAACGGCTACCGATATCGCCGCGAGTTCGATATATCGCGGCATGAGCACACTTCCGCAATCACGCAATCCGATCAAACTCTTGCCGGTCGGCGCAAACTGGCCCGTCGGCCAAGGGTTCTTGCCTTGCCCATGTCTCGCCACTATCGACACGCCCGAAGGCTTCGCTTCGATCCTGCAATCACGACAAGCTTCCTCATCGACCTACGACAAAGACCATCGAATCTACTGCATCAACACCGCAGCAGCGATGGCGAAGTCGGGCTACGGCGAACTTGGCCGAATCAAACTTGCTCCGTTCCTCGAAAGCGTTTCTTCGGGACGGCAGCATATCGACTTGACTCACGCGGTATCCGGCGAACTGAGCGACGGCCCGCCGTTCGTTGTAATCGAACCCGACGGCTCCGTGTTGCTCATCGATGGCAATCACCGAGCGTTCCGTCACGCACTCAAGGGCAACGATGAAATGGAAGTGCTCGCGTTCACCGCCGAGCAATCGGATTACTTTCGCGTCAACAATCGAGTTGTCGAAACGGCCAAGGTGTCGGGATTGCTTTCAAGTGAGAAAGCGATGAGCAAACTGTTCGGCGACGTGTCTTTGCTGATCGGCGATGCGTTCTGCGAGCGAAGTTGGATGACGGGCGGTCCCGCCAATTCTTCGCCGGGATGCGTAGATAATAATCTCATCGAATGGAATCGAATCAGTCTTATGCGTCGGCTAAGTGCTACGCAGTCGGTGATTCAAGCAATGCTAGATGCTCGATATCGCGTTCCTGCTATTTGCGAATGGGTTAACACCTGGCGCAATCCGATGAGCACGCCGCTCAACATCCGTCGCCCGATTGATATCGTCGCGTAATGCAATTCAAGCACCCTATCCCGATCCCCGATCCTTCGATGCAAGACTATCGAAGGTTTCTTCGCAAGTGCGAAAACTGGCTATCGGGCTGCATCATCTACAAGGGCTCTTCCAACAGTCGCGGGTATTGCGTTTTCAAGATGCAAGGCAAGATGTACCTTGCTCATCGGGTATCGTACCGAATGTTTGTCGGCCAAATTCCCGAGTCGATGACGATCCATCACACCTGCAACAACCCAAGGTGTGTGAACCCAAAGCATCTTGTCCCGATGACGATGCTCGACAACTTGCAAGAGGCAAACAGGAGAAACCATGAAAGCAAAACCGTCGGCGAAACAGGCTGCGAAGATCGTGGCGGCGCGAATGAAAAACCGTTCGATCAATTCGGTTGCCAGATCGATTGCAGAAGCAGGGATTGCGAAGTTCCATTTTGATCGATACATGCCTTCGGCTTACTTTCAGTCGATCATCGACAAAGCAAAGCAGTCGGGTCGCGATGTCAATACTTACGAACTTCGCACGATCACGCACGGGTGGCACAAGCCAGCACTTGCGCCGCACGCCGATCTCGTTGTCACTTCGCCGCCCTACGAAAACTCGCGAACCTACGGCATTCGATCGGAGTTCGTGCTGGCGACGGGGCAAGAGTGGGCGATGCAGCACGCTTGCATGATCCGATGCTACTTGACCAGCGGCATCAAGACGATCGCGTACGTTGTATCTGGCGTGACCCGGCATTACGAATACTCGCTCGCGCCGGAACGCCTTGCCGTTGCTTGTCAAGACTTGCGGATGTGCGTCCGTCGCCCGCTCGTCTACAAGCGGTTTGGCATTCCGGGCAGCGGCGGACCCGATTACTTCCGCGCCGATCACGAGCCGATCATCGTCGTAACTGCCCGAGGCAAGATGCAATGGTCAGACGTGACCGCGTGCGGCTCGCCGCCGAAGTTCCCTGTCGGCGGCAATCCGTCGTCTCGCAAACGCAATGGATCGCGCGTGAGCGGACGGGCGTTCAAGCAGCCCGCGAAAACGAACCCCGGATCGATCATCGACTGCGGCGCTGTCGGTGGCGGGCATCTCGGGCATCCGCTTGCTCATCGTAATGAGGCCCCGTATCCCGTGGCGTTGCCAGATCGATTCATTCGGTCATTCTGTCCGCCGAACGGAACAGTTTTCGACCCGTTCTCGGGGAGCGGCACGACGCTTCACGCTGCGATGTTGGCGGGCAGGAACGGGGTCGGGTTCGATGCTCGACAAGAGCAGACGATCGTTGCACTCCATCGGCTCATCGATGTTGCAAACGAAGTCGTGCAAGACAACCAAGTTGTGCTCATCAACGCCGATGGCATCATCGTTTCAATCGACAAAGAGCACGGCGTTTCGACGATCATCGGTGGCCCAATCCCGGAGATTCCGAAATGACAAGATCGCCGTTCACTCGCTACGTCAATCTCGATCCGATCGAAACGCCTTCCGGCGAAATCGACGGCGAAGTAGTGCTGCACCGCAATCCGCTCCCATTGTGTCACAACGCTCAGCCGATTTCGCGACGAAATTGGAACGCCATCGTCGTTGTTCCGTCGGCCAACCCTGCGAACCTTGCAAGGTTCTATTCGCGGTGGGCTCGGGCCGGATGGATGGTGCTTGCGATTGTTGAACCGAACCACGAGCCACAAAGCGGCAAAGATTGCGACTTCCAAGTTGTTCGATCAGGCCAATACTCGTTTGCGAGGCTCGCCAATCAAGGCATACGCATTGCGTTGCGCGACCCGTATTGCGAACTGATCGCCGTTGCTGGCGACGATATGGACCCTCTGCAACCAGTCGGCGCGCCGATCGGTGGCCCGTATCAAGACATCGGGGCGCTCGCGTCGGATGTAATCAGGTTGCCGATCGGTCCTCGCAATTGCGATCCCGGGATCTATCAGCCGACGGGCGACTCGTTCGGCGAGACGAAAGGCATCTGCGGATCGCCGATATTCAATCGTGCGGCAGCCGTCGGGCTTCGGGCCGATGCTGGGTGCGGCCCGTATTACGACATTTATCGCCATTTGTATTGCGACCGGGAGTTGTTCGATATCGCATCCAAACGCAAGATACTCAAAGTCGATGCCACGATGATGCACTATCATCATCACTGGTCAAGGCACGGGTTCCCGCGTCCCGCATATTTGAATCATGTGCAGGACTATGCGTTTCACGATCAAGGCATTTATCAGTCTCGCAAAGGCAAGTTGTTTTCGTTTTTTGAGCGATACAACGTCAAAATGGACAATGAAAGGCGAGCGGCGATCACGCGCGGGCTCGTCATGCAAGCAACCCTATATCCCTCTTTACAAGGATAAGCATGGCTGGCAGCAAGGCGACCGGCAAGAAAGTGCAATCGATTCGCGTCGGCAGTCGATGGAAGCAGAAGTCTGGGATGGCTTCGGTAATCGTGCTTGAGCACGTCAAAGCAATCGGCGGATCGTTCGTCAGGGTTCGACTCTGCGTGCCTGACGAGTTCTCTGTCCCCGGCGAGACTCATCTGCCGAGTGAAGTGTTGACCTATCCGACCGACGTATTTCGCAGCACGTTCGACATCGATCAGGTCCGTAAGCGCAAGCCCAAAGGCTCGATTTCGCCACGAAATCAAACCGAAGCGTAGTTTTGCCGAGGTCGATATATTGGGCGAACACGGAGCGCAGTATGAGCAGCACTCAAAACGATCGAGAATACATACAAGGTCGAATCGTTCGCGCCGAATCGGTGCGCGACCAGTGCCAAGAAATCGTCGAAGAACTCGACGACCATTTTGCTCGAATGCGCAAAAGCCTGACATCCGAGCAAAAATTGCGAAACGTCAAGTCGATCTTACTTGACCAGATCAAAGCAATCGACTGCGGGCAACTTGTCGATCCTCCCGCCAAGCAAAGCCCGCGTGCTGTCGTCGTGTCGTCAAATGAAAACCTTGCGTGCGTTCTTTCGTTCTGCGCCGTCAAGTCGATTGCTATTGCTTCGATATCAACGATCGAAAGCGGATTGTGTCCGAAGTATGCCGTAGACGTTAGCGATCGAATCGATCGGGCCGCGATCGTTTCGTTACTCGATCTCATCGATATCGACGACCAAGAAGTAGACCCGTTCTAAACCCGTTCAAGGATTGATTTCGTGGCGAAATCAAAATCAATCGACGAGTCGCGATATGCCACGATCGACCGTGCAATGCGAGCACTCGCTAAAAGCAATCGATCCGCTTCTGCGGAACTTGTCAAACTCAGGATGCTTATTCGATCGGCCAACGAAATGGCGATCGTTGCGAATGAAATCGTCGAACGGTATCACAGTCGCCGCGAAGGCCCGACGACCATTCAACTCAACAAACTTGCTCGCCGCGTGACTGATTACGCCGCGAGCGCAGACTTTTCTCTTGACGAAGGGATATTGAATGACGAGCGTAACTTTGATCGAGAAGATGGGGTCGGACTTGTCGATCGTGCGAGCAGCCCGATTGACATCAAACAAGAACGATCAGCAGTCGCAATCGAAAGAAGATCCGGCATCGATCGCGTCGCTGATTCGATACCTGATTCGCCATCGTCACACTTCGCCGTTTGAGTTCGGCAAGTTGCACTTCGAGATCGAGTGCCCGATCTTCGTTGCAAGACAAGTAATCAGGCATCGCACGGCAAACGTCAACGAGTTCTCGCAGCGATACAGCGACCTTCCAGAAGAGTTCGATTGCTATCGACCCGGCAGCGAAAAGTATCCATGGCGCGGGCAATCCAAAAGCAATCGTCAGGCCAGCAGCGGCATTGTAAATTACAAGCCCGGGGAATACTCGACAAACGAAGTGGGCGGGCTTTCGGCAGAAGCAATTTGCGGCATCGAATATTTCAACCGCAGAACTGCGGGCGTGTCGCGCGAGCAGGCGAGATCGTGCTTGCCGCTCGGCACGTTTACCCGCATGAGGTTCTGCATAGACCTGCACAACTTGTTCAACTTCATTCGATTGCGAATCAACGCTGACGCTCAACAAGAAACGGCAGAAGTCGCGAGGCTCATGCTCGATGTCGCGCGTGAGCACTTCCCGATCGCCGTAACTGCGTTTTGCGATTACGTGCTGAACTCGATCACCCTGTCAGCGCTCGACATCAAGACGATCGTTTCGTTTCCGATCGGAACGTCGTATCTGTCCGAATCAATGATGAATTACACGAACTCGATAGGCATGAGTCGCGGCGAGTTCCAAGAGCATTTGCTCAAGCGCGAGATTCTCGCTGGTCAACTTACAACGGGCGCATTGCGATGAGCGATCACGAAAACGATTGCGATCAAATGTTCGGCGACTGCGCTTGCTCTCGATGCGGCAAGATGGGCGATTGGCAAGATTGCGAGGGATGCCATAAGCCGTTTTGTGAAAGGTGCTTCGCCAACAACCACGATGTAGACGATTGCATCGCGAGCACTTCACTGGACGACTTTTCGGACGATGCCGACGACTTCACTTGATTTCGCCACGAAATTGACCGACGCACGATAACGCTGCGAGCCTGATATATCGCAGCGTGGAGCATCACTTGAACAAGCAAGATCACGAAGATGACGACATGCCGGAGACAACGTCGTTCGACAGTCGGAAGTCGAACGCGATGAACCGCATTGCCTTGAGTTCGCTCGGAACGCTTCGTGCTCACGGCGCTGATTGTGCGATACTCATGTTTTCTTCGCAGGATGAGCACGGCCACGATCGCATGTTCCGGTTTCGCTTTGGATCGTCGCTCATGCAAGAAGGGTTGTTCGACAACTACGCCCGCATTCTCGATGCCGAGAGATCAGAGTTTGCGGACAATTACGTTGCATCTGATTTTCGATCGGTCAACTGGAGCGAAACGTTCGACGATCCGACGTTCCGACTTTCGGACGGGAACGATCGAAACATCGACTCTGATTCCGATGAGCCTGACGCGGAGCCAGATGTTCGCCCGACGAACGATCGAATCAAAGATTATCGCGATCGCATTAAGCATCTTGCCGTCACTTGGGTTGTTTTCTGCTGCGCTATTATCAACATCGGATTCGCTTTGTATATTGTCGCGTCGCTCTTTATCTGAAAGGTAACCATGTTCGACAACGCAACGTCCGTCACAATCGATCTGCCTCCTCGTCCGCTGCACCAAATTTCCATGAAGCCCGGAACGACGGGCTCGTGCTCTTTCACAATGAGCGGCGTTTACATTCGCCCGACATCGATCGAGCGAGACGCGACTCGCCAGTGCATTGTTTGCGCAAGCGTCGGCACGTCTGGCGCGATCATGTTCGCGCCTGTAATCGAAGGCGACGAAT